>Ga0157375_10000087_pt1 | contig 92762 bp, 68 predicted proteins | sample M35metaG_FD_115311 | JGI IMG/M metagenome (GOLD analysis project Ga0157375, IMG submission 115311) | Miscanthus rhizosphere microbial communities from Kellogg Biological Station, Michigan, USA - M3-5 metaG | ecosystem: Host-associated > Plants > Roots > Rhizosphere > Soil | place: USA: Michigan... | reverse complement strand
GCGGTTGGCCCAATCGTCCTGGCCGAGGAGGAGGTGGAAACGTGTGCCGTTGGCGTCCATCAGCAGCGGCACTCCTCCGGAATCACCGGCACCTGCACGGTGCGCGGGCCGGTTCCTGTCGAGCCATTACCGGTGGTTGTTCCGTCGCCGCTTCCACCGTTCGTTCCCCCGCCGCTGGTGCCGGTCGTTCCGCCGCCGATCAATTCGGAGAGCGGCGCGGCCGGACCGTTCGTCACACGGATACCGAGAATGCGCGGAAGCTGCAGACCGCTCATCGGCACGCTTTCGAGCTGCGTACCGTTCGACGTGGCGAGAATCGCGTCGTTGCGCGCGAACTCGACGCCGGGCGTGCGATTGGCCACGGCCACGAGCTCGGGCTTCATCACCGCTTTGTTGAGCTTCCAGCCGTTCGACTGCGGAGGTGCCGTGCCGAGGACGACCTGCTCGGTATCCGGTAACTGCTCGCGGCCGCCACTCGTGAACGGCGCCAGGAACCTGACGATGTCCTGCCTGACCGCTTCGGTCACCTGCGATTCGTTGAATCCCGCATCGACCTTCACACCGATCGAGATCCAGATGCCGACGTATTCGGGGCCTTGCAGCTGAATCTCGGTGGTGATGAGCCGCCGTGGATCGAGCTGGCGGCAGACGGCATCGATGAACGGCGCCCGCGGCAACGGCGCATCCGGCTGGTCGGGGTCGTATGCAGGAATGAGCATCAGTGTGACGACGCCCGGCGCCTCGGTGCCGCTTCCGGGATAAAAGTTCGGCAGTACTTCGACGCGGGCGACGTCGACGCCCGGGGTGCGCAAGGTAAGCGCGCGAAAGTCGCTGACGGTGACGAGGCGGTTGAGATTCTGCAGGTAGTGCGAGATCTGCTTCGTCCCTTCGGCGACGGTCTCGGCGTCGGCGCCGCCCCACGTAGCGATCGGATTGCTGACCTTGAATCCTGCCGGCAGTGTTGCAGGCGTGGTCTTGATCGTGCCGGCCCCGACGTTTCCTTCCGCGCCAAGCGCGTAGTCGTACGTCGCCCGTACGACGGCTCCCTCGGGCGGCCTCGCGCCGTGATGACCATCGCCGAAACGCACTTCGCCCGACTCCGGGTCGAGCAGAAATACATAGGGAGATCCTTGCGTGCGCGTTGCCGCGGGAGAATTCGGATCAGCGAGCGGAACCTCGGGCGGTGCGACGGCAAGGTCGTCGATGAGCATCCACTCAGTGGGCTTACCGCGTTGCGGCGTGACAATGATGCGCACGCTGTCCGGCAACACGGGCGCGAGTGCCAGGCGCGCAGTCTGATCGGGCTCGCCCGTGCCCTGAGGCAGCAATTCGCCCTCGACACGCGCGCGCTGCGTGAGACCTACTGCATTGATCCCCATCCAGCGGAAGCTCGCCGGCGTGGCGGCCGACGGCGCCAGCTTGATCCAGGTGACGACGCGATTGGCGACGGTCTCGTCGTCGATCGCAGGGGGCAGCGTATCGACTCCTGCCTCGAGCGGATCGAGGTTGTTCCAGAGCCTCATCTGCGTCTCGTCAGGCAGAGAGATATCGACGGTGCCGACGACGCTGAAGATGTCGACCTCCGTGAGCGTGGGGATCGGCTGGTATGCCGCGCGACGCGGGGTAGTACCACCCGCTGCCGGAAGCCCGCCGTCCTGGTCGAGCTTTGGAACGAAGGCGTTCAGTTTGACGCTGGACTGAGCTCCGAAGCGCCGGCCCGACGCAAGCGTGGCTTCGGTCGCCGACTGCGAAGGTACGACGCCGAGGGTCAACGTTCGGTTGGCGATGGTGCGGCGGAGGTTGTCGCGCGTAGCAGGCAGGTCCTCGGGCTTCACTGCGCGCGCGTCGTCATTGCGAACGAGCAGGGCCAGCCAGAAGGCTTTGTCGCTGGTGTCGTCGAGCGAGACCGGGGCGCCGTCGCGCGCCGGAAACGGCACCGCCTCGTAGAGCTCGACGTTCAGGTCAGGCGCAGGCCCGCGATACGACGCGTACAACTGCTTGTAGTACGTTGTGACGGTGTCCGACGGCTTCTCGATCCGCTTCTTGACGTAAAGGCGGCCTTCGACCGGCAGCACGTCGACCGCGCGCAGCGTGCGGAAGGGCACCTGACCGGCGCGCACTTCCTGGCCGGGGAGAATGACGACCGGCTGTGGCGTCGCCGAGGGAACGTCGTTGGAGATGGTGATCAGGCCGCGCGCCGGCAGCGCGGTATTCAGAGGAATGCGCAAGAGCTGCAGAAACTTCGCGAGGTTGCGCTCCGGAATGAGATTGGCGCGAAAGAACAGGCTCTCAGCCAGAAAAGCGAAGAGCTCGATGAGCGTGACGCCGGGATCGCTGCGGTTGAAGTTCGTCCACTCCGGCGTGTGCACCGGAATCAGCGCCAGCGCTTCGGATACGAGATCGTCCTGGCGGCGGTCGTCGAGCTTCGGCACGGTGACGGGCATGGCTCTTCCTCATCCTCCGAGCTGTACGCGCAGCGACACCTGCGATGCCGCGCGCGTAGCCACAAGCTGATAGTTGATGACGGCGATCGCCGACTGCGGATCGCGCGGGTCTTCCTCGACCTCGACGGAGTTGACGGTGATGCGCGGCTCCCACTGCTGCAGCGCGCGCGTGATGCGATCCTGAATCTGGAAGCGGGTGGCAACCGTGTTCGGCTCGAATAGAAAGCGCCGCAGTCCGCTGCCGAACGAGGCGAGGTTGAGTCTCTCCCGCTCTTCGGTTTTCAGGACGATCTCGATGGCCTGCCGGATGTTCAGCTCTCCTTCCGACCAGGCGATCCGCCCGTCCGCGCCGACATGCGGCGGGAACGCCATCCCGCGTCCGAAAAGCTCGCCGGGCGTCATGATTCTCCCTTCCCCTTGAACGAGGGAATCGGCAGACAGATCTGGAAGAACGGCATCCAGAAGAAGACGATGTCGAGCAGCTTGACGATGATCATGAGAAGGATCAGCGCGCAGATGGTGATGATCGGGATCGAGAACGAACAGATCATTCCGTCGGGACAGGGAGCCATCGAGCCGAGGTTCAGATCCTTCTTGAAGGGGAAGGGGAGGACAGAGCGGACGAGGTTGCCGAACGTCATGCCGCGTATGGCGCCGAACTGGCCGCAGAGAATGTCGGACATGACGAAGGCGGTGTTCTTGTCGTGCTTGCGCAGGCCGGCGGCCGTGGTGTCCTGCGGCATCTCCACGCGGATCGGGCGCGCCGGCGCATCCGGATCGAAGAACGAGGCGAGCTGGAACGAGGCCGTCGGTTCGCTGACGACGGATGGTGCAAGCACGCCGCACTTCGGACGGTCGTAGACGCAGCGCACCGTGAACCAGGGCGACTGCGCCGACGCGGACGCGCTCATTTGCGCGACCAGCGGCACCGGGGCGGGCGGTGCCGCGGCGACGATTGCGGCAACGAGGGCGTTCTCGAAGGCCGTGCGCACGGCGGTACGGGCCTCGCGCTCCGCCTTGAGCTCGTCATCCTTGCGCTGCACGGCGTCGGCAGTCACGAACTGGAAGCGCTCCGGCCAACCGGCCTTATTCGGCTGCGGATAGGGAACGGTGGCGTTCTCGAGTCCCGGCCGATGCTGCTCGATGGTGCGCAGCACGGTGATGAGCGAATGTGACTCGTGTGAGCCGGGCGCGATGAACGTGCGGTCGAGCTGGTCGTACGCGGCCCGGTGCCGCGCATCGCTGAGGCTGTTCCTCCCCCTGAACGTGACGGCCTCCCACAGCGGCAACGCGTTCTCCGCGAGCCACTGCGCGAGGTCGAGCAGGATCAGCCAGGAGACGCCCTGAATCTGATTGTTCGCATTGGCGAGCGTCGTATCGCGAACAAATATGTAGTCGGCGTCGGTCGGTTCGACGCCCGGCCCCGGTGCGGCTTCCTCCGCCGCGCGGAACGCGGTGTCATCGAGGCTGGCCCACGGTCCGACGACGCGAAGCTTCAGCGCCATCTGCTGCGGGCCGATGACCGCCTTCTGCGGCGCGGTGGAGCTGGACGTCCGCGATGCGCCGAGGAGGTGCTCTCGCTTCGCCACCGGGATGACGCCGCTGAGCATTCGCCGTTTCCGTCCGTCGTCCTCGACGTACGTGAAGGGCGACATGAGGTAGAGCTCTTCTCCTTCTTCGAGCGCCGCCGTAGACGTCACCGGCTTCCACGCGCCGTCGACGAAGGCGAGCTCGCCGTGCTGACGCGGATCGGGATTCACGACGTCGTCAGGCGTCTCGAGCATCCGCAGCACGAACGCGACGCGCTCGTCCATGGCCGTGTTCACCGGCCGATCGGGCAGTCCGAGCGTGCGGCAGACGAGGCAGGCGGTGACGACGTAGTAGCGCTGCGCTGCCGGTTGATAGAGTTTCAGCGGCTCCTGGGCCGAGGCGAAGTTCCATGCATGGCTGCGCACGAGCTCTTCGCGCGCCTGGAGTTTCCTGACGGCGATCGTGCGTGCTCGCTCGATCTGTCCGATCAGGCCGCGCTTCGGGCGCACCGGCGCCGCTTCTGAGACCGGCTTCGACCACTTCTCCGGAACAGCCAGCCGCTGCGCGATGGCGTGCGGGTCGCTCTTCATCAGCGCCATCAGCTCGTCCATGTACGCGTCGGTGGCGAAGCGGAGGATGGCCGGCGTGCGGAAGATGTTGCGCTGCTCTGCGTTCGCGGGGCCGTCGAACTGATTCCACAGCGCTGCCGGCGCCGTCCAGTCGACGTGCGGCTCCAGCGACGGCGCGATCAGGACGGCGCTCACCAGATGTTCCCCGCGCCCGGCGTGTACGACGCGGACGTGATCGACGGCGTGGTGATGCTCGCTCCGACGACGAGCGTGGAGCTGAGCGTGGTCGCGCCGGTGACGGTGACCGACGAAGCGTTCACCGTGACGGTGCTGGCGTTCATCGTCAGCGTTGCCGATGTAGTGATGGTGATGCCGCTCGCCTCCATCTTCAGAGAATTGCCGTTGCTGTCGGCGAGCTCGATGGAGCCGGGTCCGTCCTTGAGCGTGATCTTCTGTCCGCCCGGTGTCTCGGCGATGAACTGCTCGCGGCCGTCGTTGTCATCCAGTGTCACCGTCACGCCGTTGCGCGACTTCAAGACTTTCTTGAAGTTTCTGCCGCCCCCGTCCATCGACTCGGGAGGCTTGTCGTGGCCGTTCCAGAGAGCGCCGACGACATAGGGGCGGCGCGGATCACCTGCTTCGAAAAGGACCAGCACTTCATCATCGACGTCGGGGATGAACCAGCTGCCGCGCTTTCCGCCTCCCATCAGCGTTGCCAGGCGTGCCCACGCTTCGTAGTTGGCGCTGCCTGTGTCGGGGGACCACGGCAGCGTGACTTTCACGCGGCCCTGGCCGTCGGGATCGGTGATCTCTTTGACGATGGCGGGGTAGACGCCATACCAGCGTCCGCCGAGGCCATCGGTGGCGCGGCCGTGGGCGAGTGTTTCGATCGGCGAGAGGAGGTCAAGGTCGATCATCGCTCCGCCTCCCCGAGACCGGGACGCTCGGCTGTGAACTCGCTGCGGAAACCGCTCGTGCCGTCGAAAAAATGATGAACGTCGGCGAGGTAGTACTTGCCGTTGAAGAGCGACCCCAACCCGTCGAGCTCGATCCAAACGCCGACGCGGAGCTTTGCGTTCGGCTGCGCCAGTCCACGGCCGACGAGGAAGCGCCGGGCGGTGGTGCGATACCACGCTTCGGCCTGTGCCTTCGCTTCGTCTGTCGTTAGAGGGACGGTGTGGGCGACCGACTCGTCGCGTTTTCCGAACGTGTCGCCGAGGATCTTGGCGCCGCTGGAATCGCTTCCCAGCTCGCCGCGCACGGATGCTTCGTCGGCCTTCTGGGTGATGCTTTGCTTGCCGCTGACATCCCAGCCGGAGACGGCCACGCTGGTGCGCTGATGGGCGAGATCGGCGAGGGCCGTGAAGTGGCGGAGATCGGCGCCGTACTTGAGCTTGAGCGTCTGTCCGTTCCGCGATGTGCGCGGCCTGGCGTTGAGCGTGCGGTCGTCGATCCAGAGCTCGGCCCCGGCGGCGCGGGCGCGCTCGCGGATGAAGGCCAGATCGCTCTGGTTCACCTGCGCCAGGACTTTGTGTGTCGGCCCGCTGAGATCGACGGACGGCGAGAGTCCGTGATCGTTGGCGATCGACGTGATGACGTCGGCGTCGCTGACGTCGTTGAACGTGCGCGTGCGGCGGGTCATCCGCAAGTCCTGCAGGCGATCTTCGAGCAGCACGGCGATCTCGGGGCTCGAGCCTTCGCTGAAACGGGCCTCGATCGCCGAGACGCGACCCTGGAAGAGGAGGTCGCCCTCGAGCTGCAGGCGCAGCTCTTTGCCAAAGTCGAGCTTCTTGCGATCGAAGTAGAGGAAGCCGATCTGGTTGCCTTTCGGACCCCAGTTGCCAAAGCGCAGCTCCGCGCGATAGAGCCCCTGCACGGTCTCGCGGACGGAGAGCTCGAGCAGCCCCTGGGAGAGGCCAGGCTCCTCGCGCCCATCGATGAGGATGGTCGGACGCGAGGCTCTCAGAAGATCGGTTGACGGCATGTCGTTTCCTCAGTGGGCCCAGACGCGCGACGCGCGCTCGAGGTGCTTGCGGCGGAACGTCTCGACGTCGCGTTCGAGCTCGGGATCCGATTTCGCGGGTTTTTCCGGCGGCACCGCCTGCGGCCTGGGCCGCTCGGTGGTTGGCTCGATGGTCAAATCGTTGACGATTACGCTCATGCCGTCCTCGCAAAATCGATGAACTGTCCTGCTTCGAGCTTCCTGGGATTCTCGATGCCATTCGCGGCAGCCACCTTTTGCCAGTCGGCGTTCTGCTCGGCGGAGAGCGACTGCAGATTCGATCCGTCAGGCGCCTGCGTCTTCGGCGTCGTGCCGGCCGCGCCTCCGATTCGTTTCTTAAAACCGGGTGGTGGCAGGGAAGCCATGTCATCAATCGCGAACGTCGTGATCTCCTGCCTGGCAATCGTGATCGCTACCGATGCGCGCAACGGCCGGCCTTCGGCGGAGAAGAGCTCGATCGTCTCCTCCATCCCTTCCATGATTCCGTCGAACTGAAAGCTTCCCCAACTGAACCGCACTGCCGGCGGGATGTACTGCTTCGGGTCGTGCTCCGGACGCCCTTTCGGGGTGATGAAGTAGGCGACGCGCTGCGTGAGCTTGCGCACGTCGACCACATCCTTCATTTTCTCTCCCAGTTCTCCGAGCTCCTGCGTTACGTCGAACCACAGCATGGCCGTGAGCTTGGTGGAGCCGGCGCCGACGAACTGGCCGGCCTGTGATCCACCCTGATCGCCGGTGCCGCTCGGCTTCTCGATCTGGTTGGCGAAGACCACCTTCAGCGATTCCGGATTGAACTGGACCTTCGTCGCCACGCCGTCATTGATCTTCTTCGTGAACTTCGCGTCGAGCTCGCACAGCTCGGCCTTGGCCACTTTCATGAGGTCAGGCATCGATGCCTCCTCCACGCTCGATCTGCATCGACTCATAGGTGAGCTGCAGTTCTTCGACGGCGACGATTCCGGCCGTGGAGTTCAGCGCCGGCGCCTTCAACTTCGTCAGAAGGCAGCGTTTGAGGATGAAGCGGACGCGGTCGTCCGAGCGATCCGCCGTGCGCAGCGCAATCGTTGCTTCGCCGCGCAACTCCTTGCGCAACTGATCGGGCGATCCCTGCTGCTGCGCATCGAACCACTCCCACAGGTCGAGGCTGCTGGCAGTCATCCCGCGCTTGAGCGTGACTTGGCCGTAGTTCACGCCCCCGACGAGACGGATGTTGGCGACGTTGTTGCCGCCTTCGCGAATCGTCTTTACGTCCATGGTCATTTCCAGGCCGTCGCACTCCGCGAACTGCCCCTGGCAGAGTTTTGTGATCCCGGCACCCTTCACTTCGATCTGTACGTCGAAGTTGAAGGCCTGGAAGGGATAGAGAGAGGCTTGTTCGGTCATTGACCGCACCTCTCGATGCGTACCATCACCGCACCTCCTGCACGACCGCTGCTTCGCCGCGTTGCAGCAGGCGGATGGTGAGGAATGACAGCGGCCGCGACGGGGCGACGCGGATCTCGGCAACAAGACGTCCGGCATCAACCCCGGCCGGTGTGTTCACGGTCTCGTCCGTGACGACCTGAAAGGCCGATTTGGTGTTGCGCCCCGCGAACGCGCCGCGCGCGAAGAGCGACGACAGCATTGCTTCGAACCCGCGCTTGATGGTGTTGCGCAGGCTGAGGCTGTTTGGCTCGAAGGCGTAGTCGTTGCCGGTGCGGATGGCAACGCGGCGGAGGAGGATGAGCAGCCGGCGCACGTTGAGCGCGCGATAGTCGTCGTCGATGGTGAGCGTGTCGGCGTCGAGACAGACGAAGCCGGATGGCTCGTGACGGATGATATTGACGCCGGCATCCTGCAACGACTGCCGTGCGTCGGCTCGGATCGCAGGCGTGAGCGCCACCACCCCCCGCAGCGGTTCGTTCGCAGGCGCGACCCACGCGCCGCGCAGGTTCGCACGCGCGGCCATGACGCCGGTCATGGGGCCGTCCGGCGGGAACGTGCGCAGCGGACCGGCGTCGTCATCCCGCATGACAACCCATGGATGGGAGAGCGCGGCATAGCTGCGAGCCTGCGCGCCGAGGTCCTCGAGCAGCGACGTATGGGCGATGGCGCGGCGGTGGTCGTAGTGCCGCGGCAGCGAAAGCATCGCCACCATGTCGGCGCGCGCGGCGGCGATACGCACCATCGCTTTGTGGACATCGACGAGAGTCGGATCGTCGTCTTCGTTTTCGTCGAAGGCGGTCCAGTTCTCTGCCGCTCCGGCGGGGCCGCCGATCGAAGTGGAAGGCGGCGAGGAGACGCTCAATCCCGTATCGCAGTCGAAAAACGTGGGGCGTGCCGCGACGGGAGGGAGCGGCGATGCCGGCGGCGAGCCCAGCTCCGCGACCGGATCGGCAGCGAGGCGCCAGCCACGATGCACCGCGTCGGGCGCGGCGAGCATGGTTGCCTCTTCGATGCCGATGGCAGCGTGGATTCCGGTGAGGGTTGCATTCTGCAGATCGCGGAGCGCGTTGGCGCGGTCGAGCAGATCGCGCACGTCCGAATGGCCAAGGTTCGCGTCGAGGAACATGTCGCGCGAAAACTGCGAAAGGCCGTTGCGCACGAATGCCCGCGGCTCGTCGTGCACCGCCGCGGGCTGCTCGTCCGACAACAGCACATCCATTCCGACTGGCAGGTATCGTCCGCCGTCGAACAATGCCGCTATCGGAAAGCGAGGCGACGACACTTCCGACCACAACAGCTCCCACTGTGCCTCGGGCTTCGACGCAAACAACGCAACGTCGGCCGGCAGAGCGCCGAAGTAGCGGGTGTGCGCTGGAGCAAAGCCGAGGCCCGAGAGTCGCAGCGGACGGTCTTCCGAGCTGCGCACGGTGAGGTCGAACGTGATCTGCTCTGAAACCATCCGTCCGCTCGGCGCCGGACTCGTTTCCACGGCGTAGACAGGCTCCGCTTCCGGCGGCGAGGGAAGGATCCTGCGCAGCCAGAGTGCCTTTCCCCGCAGGCTGACGGTACGTACCGTCGACGGCGGCGGCGACGATGCGTCGATGACTTCGTCGACAAAGAGGTGAAGCGCGAGATTGGCGTCGGGCCAGGAGACCCGCACGAGATCACCCACCGCGATCTCATTCGCCGAGCTCACGGCGACCTCCATCGACGGGTTCGCTCCGAGTGTCAGCGTGAGCACGCGCACCGGCCGCGACCTGAGGTTCGTCTGCACGCGCAGCGCGTCCGCCCAACTCCCCTCGGAACGCGCAACGACGAATGCCGGCACGAGCGTGTCGTCCGGCAAGACCTTCATCAGGTTCGGCATCGGGAAGCGCGTCCATTCCGCTTGCGAATCGGCCACGCGGATGATCCAGCAGCGCCTGCCGCCATTGCGGAAGAATGCCCGAACCGTCGGCCCGAGGTGCGCGATGCGCGGATCGCGCACATTGCGCGGCCGCGGCAGCTCGACGTCGCCGCCGAAGACGTTCGCGAACTGCGAGACATCTTCGACGGCCAGCGGCGTGTGCAGAGGTCCGGACGCGGCAAAGCCGGCGAACACCGGGATATCCATCCGAGGCAGTGCGTCGCCGAGAGGCGGCGCGACCGCTTCAAAACGGATCCCCGGCAATGGACGGGAACGTGTCATACGCGCTCGACCGAAAGACGCTCGTAGGCGATGACCAGCTCTTCCATCGCCGCGTCGTTGCCCTTGGCGTTGAGACCGCCGAGCGTGTACTTCAGAGGCCGGGCCTCATTCAGCGTCCAGCGCGCGACGGTGTGGTGGTCTTCGCTCTGCAGCTCGACGGTGATGGTGCGGCGCGCGTTGGCATTTCCTTCGCGCACCTCACTGATCCAGTCGAAGAGCGCGTTCGGATTGATGACGCCGCGCTTGAAGGTGACGTCCGCGGCCTTGTTCAGGCCCGTGAGCTTGACCACGTTGTTGTGTGGCGAATTGCCGACACGGTAGTCCTGCTGCGCGAGCTCGGTGGCCAGGCCGGTGACCTCCTGGAAGCCGCCCTCGACGGACGTTGGATCGGAGCCTCCACCGAGGTTCACCAGAAAGTTGAATTGCATGTAGGGGCGGTCGCGATCGGGCATGGCTCGTTCTCCTCAACTACGCCTTGCGATCGGCCGTCCACTGGCCGATGCGGATGATCACGTACTCGGCAGGACGGAGTGCGGCCACGCCGACCAGGCAGACCAGTCGTCCGTTGTCGAGATCGTTTTGCGTCATCGTGGAGCGGTCGCACTTGACGAAGTACGCTTTCTCCGCGCGATCGCCGAGCAGAGCACCGTTGACCCACTCGTTGAACAGAAAGTCCTTGATGGAAGTGGCAACGTTGGCCCACAGCCGCTCCCCGTTCGGTTCGAATACCGCCCACTGCGTCCCTTTGTCGATGGAGTGCTCGAGGTAGGCGAAGTAGCGGCGCAGGTTCACGTACTTCCACTCCGGATCGGAGCTGGTCGTGCGCGCACCCCACAGCCGATAGCCGCGGCCCTCGAAGAAGCGGAAGCAGTTGACGCCGAGCGGATTGAGGATGTCCTGCTGTGATTTGTTGAGAATCGTTTCCAGGCCGACGGCGCCGTCGACGACCTCGTTCGCCGGCGCCTTGAAGACGCCGCGATTGATGTCGTTGCGCGCATAGATTCCGGCTACGAAGCCGCTGGGCGGGAGGTTGATCTCCACGCGCGTGACCGGATCGACGACCGTGATCCACGGGTAGTACAGCGCCGCGTACGTCGAGTCGATCTTTCCCTTCATGTCTTTCACATCGGCGATCGACTGTTTCGGCATCGAGTCGAGCACTGCGATGCGATAGCGCATGAACTGCGCGTGCGAGATGACTTTGCCGGCGATCGCCAGCGCATCGGAAGAAGCCGACGATCCGGGCGCGGCGACGATCGAGATGTCGTCGATGTCTTCGAGCGCCTTGAGCGCCGACTTCTCTTTCGACGTCGGATCGGCGGCGCCTACGCCTTCGTACTCCTTTACGCCCGGCCGGAGACCGTCATTGCCGCCGTCGAGCATGAAGTCGTAGGAGCGGTCGGCGTCGGCGGAAGGGGTGGTCTGCACGAGCAGCTCATCGAGGCGTTTTGGTCCCGGAGGAGACGACGGCGGCGATGACGGGCCTGACTTCAACGTCACGAAATGGCTCAGAATGGCCGCGCCGTCGGCGAGGTTTTTGGTCTCGACGACGATGGGGATCGAACGCGCGCGGCCGAGTGACGGCTGATCGAGCGCGAACTGCGTCGCCAGTGAGTCGTCCGCGCCATTCCGGCGATGGTCCTTGTCCAGCGCAAGGTCGGGATAGACGAAGCTCGGGATATTCGGATCGGGCGGCGTGATCGTGACGGTGGCGGTGATGATGCGCACCGACGCGAGATCGCCGAGTACCGCACCTCCCAGACTCCAGCCGGTGGTCGGACTCCAGGTGGCGACGGCGAATGACGCACTGCCGGGCGGGCTGGTCGCTTTCGGCACGAGCACGACCACGTCGCGGTGCGACAACCCGTTGAGCGTCCCCGAGGCGGAGTCGTAGATGTTCGGCCCGGCCTGCAGCGTGACGCGCACGCGCATGTTGCCGCCCCCGCCCGGGAAGCGCGCCATGACGCGAAGGTTTGCGTCGCCGGCCGTGGACCTGGCAAACCCGGGCGGCACCGCGTCTTCGTACTTGTGGCCCGCAAGCGAAATGATCTCGCCTGACGTCGGCCGGTACGCGCGGGCGACGTAGAGCCGTTTGCCGCCGTTCTCGAAGAACGCACGCACGGCGTGCCACAGGTAGTTGTCGATCGAGTCCGTGCCAAACTGCAGCTTCTGCCGATCGCCGTAGATGCGCTCGTATTCGACGAGGCTCGTGATTACGTCGGGCGACAGAAGCGTCGGCCCGTAGCGCGCGGCCCCGACGAATCCCGTCGTGGTCGTGCTCACGCCTTCGATCGATTTCGAGCGGAACGAGACCTCTTCAACGTAGACGCCTGGAGCAAGATATTCTGGCATTCCGTTCTCCTCGTTTCGTTCAGGGCGGCGATCCCGCCGGGGTGATGAGCAATGTCGCCGTCTCCACGCCGCCGGAGGCCGTGGCCAGCCGCAGCTCGCGCCCGAACTGCAGCGTGGCCTGCGTCCACGGATTCAGTGGGGAGGTCTGTTCCCAGGCCGTGGCGGCCGGTTGCGTGAGGACGTCGACGAGGTCCGGGATTTCCGGCGCGGGCTCGCGCCGGCGGTATCGGACGGTTATGGCGACCGCCCACGCCTGTTGCGTGAGCGGAGTGTTGGTGTTGCCGGGAGATCCAAGAGTAATGACCGGCTTGGGATAGAAGAGCGGCAGCATCACACGCCCTTCGCGGTCGGCCATGCCGGTGACGAGCCGCTGCTCGCCCGCCTTTGCTTCGATGAGCGCCCACGCGGCGGGCATCTGCGTGCCGGCGTCGCGCAGTTCCGCGCGAAGTACACCCATGCCATCGATCGCAGAGCGGGCCGGCGACGAGAACAGCGGCAACGATCCCTCTTCGCGGCCGGTCTGAATCGTCAGAGGTGACGAGAGAGGCGATGTGAGCTCGATGCTGAGGATGCGCCGCTGCGGCAGCTGGATCGGCAGCCGGAAGGGGAGATAGCGGCCGGAGCGGTCGCGCACTTCGAGCACAAAATCGAAGCGGGGTGTCTGCTCACTCCAGAATGCGGCGTCACCGCTGCCGTTCTCGATCTCGCGAAGTCCGGGCAGATTGCGGAAGACGAATACGCTGCTGCTGTTCGTGACACCGCGCGTCTGCAGCTCGGGCTGCGAGGCGGGATAGACGATTACGGATAGCGAGTCGGTGACGTAGGTGCCCGTCGCTTCGTCGCGGAAGCGCACGCCGAGCGGGCAGACGATGCTGACGCGCTCGAGGACAGCCACGGATGTCATGGCGCCACCGTCCCCATGTCAACGATACGCGTTTGCACCCGGCCGGCCTCGACCATCTCGATCTGCGAGTCGATCGGGATCATGCGCACGATGTAGGCGACGCATGGCTGCATCTGCGGCTTGGCCGCGTCCCAGATCGCCCCCAGGTCCTGGATCGAAACGGTCTCGAAGAGGATGTCGGCGAACTCGTTCTCGCCGAAGGTGTCGGTCTCGGGACCGTGTTGGTTGAGAAGACTGGCGTGAAACAGCGGCGTGTCTTCGATCGTGCGGATGACCCAGCCGAGGAGCCGCTGCTGCTTGACGGTGTCGCGGGCGTAGGCGATGAGGAGATAGTGGAGGTCGATCGGCATCGAAGGACGGTAGCGCCGTCCGTCGAGTCCCGTGCGCGGCGGCAGGTTGCGCACCGCACTGCCCGGCGTTACGCGATAAAGATAGAGGCCGACGCCTTCTTCCATCGGCTGCTGGAGGTGCTTCGACTGATAGAGCTCGAACGCTGCACCGGCAAACTCCGGTTTCGGTACAGCAGCAGCGAGTATCGAGAGGATCGCTCGGCCGACTGCTGCGATGGCGTTCGGTGAGGCCATTGGTGTGGCGCCGTTACTTCAATATGGCTGCCACCTGGCTATGGCAGTTAAGCGCCCGTGTTTTCATGAGGTTCGTTCGGAGCGCGATGCGAAAAGGGGTGTGACACGTTACACGGTGTTACGCACACGTTGTTACGCGCTGAGGTTACGCACGGCGGCCGCACTGTCGGAAGTGAAGAGGTCGTACTTCACCATCTTCCGGTAAAGCGTCATGCGCGAGCAGCGAAGAAGGGCCGCAGCCCCGTTCCGGTTCCATCCTGTGCTGCGGAGGGCGCCGAGGATCTGCTCGCGCTCCGCCTCCCGCTTGCGCTCTTCGCTTGCGAACAGCGCGCGGAGGTACGGAGGCAGGTCGCGACGTGTGACGCGGTTGGACGTGCCGAAGACGATGGTCGACTCGACGACGTTGCGCAGCTCACGGATGTTGCCCGGCCAGCCGTAGCGTGACAACGGCTCGATGAATGACGCATCGACCACGTCAATGCGCCGGTCGACGCGCGTTGCGATCTCTCGAACCACCTGCTCGACGAGCTCCGGAATGTCCTCGACATGTTCGCGTAACGGCGGTAGATGCAGCCTTGCCACGTTGAGCCGGAAGAAGAGATCCTGCCGGAACTTCTGTTGTGACGTCAGTTGCTCGAGGTTCTGATTCGTAGCCGCAATGATGCGGATGTTTACCGCGATATCGCGGTTCCCACCGAGGCGCTGAACCTTGCGGCTCTCGATCGCCCGCAGGATCTTCGCTTGTCCATAGAGCGTCATGTCACCGATCTCGTCGAGAAAGAGCGTTCCGCCGTTGGCGTACTGCAGTTTCCCCTCACGCGCGGCATGCGCGCCGGTGAACGCGCCACGCTCGTAGCCGAACAATTCGCTCTCCAGCAAGCCCTCGGGGAGGGCCGCGCAGTTGATCGAGACGAACGGCCGGTCGCGCCGGCGGCTGTTCGCGTGAATCAGTTCCGCGGTCAGCTCTTTGCCTGTTCCTGTCTCGCCGGTGATGAGGACGTTGCTGTCGCAGGTGGCTACGCGCTGGATCGAGCGGCGGAGTTGCTCGATCGACTTACTGTGTCCGACGAGCCGGTTGCCGGCCACCAGCTCTGTCTGCGGGCGCGCAACGGGCTCGTGCCGCAGAACGCGGCGCACGACCTCTGTGACTTCCTCGGCCGTGCTGCGGCTGGTCAGGAGGTCGTTGATGCCCGCGCGCATCGCGGCGAGGATGAAGTCTCCTTCAGGCGCGGCGACGAGGAAGAGGAGCATTACTTGCCGGTCGAGGCTGCGGATGCGCCGCGCAAGCGCGCACACCGCCGCTGGCAGTAACGCGGTCTGGATCGCGATCAGGTCGACCTCGCCGCCGCCCGCAATGGCAAGCAGCTCCAGCTCGTCCGGCGGCTCGATGATCTCGCATACCTGAGCATCGAGTGCCGAAAGGATGAGGGGAGCGGCAAAGACTCCCTCCGTGCTGAACACGAGCGCACGCAATCGTTAGGCCCTTTTGAGAGTAGTGAACTATGCGTTCCGTTCGTTTCATCGAGTTTTGAAGCTGGCGTCGCCGACCACTCACTGCTGGTCGCGAGCTCGATCTGGTCGGCGCTTTTCGGCTTCGGTTACCTCATCGCCAGCACCAGCTGCAGGTTGTTGCGCGCGCGTTCGTGGTTGGGATTGCGTGTCAGCGCTTCGCGATAGGCATGTACAGCCTCGGTGTGGAATCCGAGTTGGGAGAGGGACCATCCGAAGTTGTTGAAGGCGTCGGCGGATTGGGGGTTGTGGTGGAGGGCGTCGCGGGATGCGTGGGCGGCGGCGAGCCAATCGTGGCGCTGGATGGCGGCGAGGGCGGCGGTAAAGGCGGCGTCGTAGGACGGCCAGGTGCGCGTGACGTCCGCGATCGATGGTTCGTTGGGATCGAGGTTGCGCGTTTCCGCGAGGAGGGCGCGCGTCTCGGACTCCGCACCGCGGGCATCGTTGAGGCGCAGGAGGAGGGCGCGCGGTGCGGGCGCGGCGGAACTCTGCCGGACCGCTTCTTTCAAGTGATCGAGCGCCTCCGGCGCGCGGCCGGCGCGCACGAGCCAGCGCGCGAAGAAGAAGTGTGCGTTCGCGTCGGCGTTCATCGCCAGAGCGTTGCGGAAGTGGCGCTCCGCTTCGGACGGATGCCCAAGCTCTCCTTCGACGATTCCCTGATTGATCTCCAGATACGAATACCTCGGCGTGTACACCGCGGCGCGATCGAACGCCGCCTTGGCCTCGGCATAGCGTCCGCGAGCCATTTGCGTGAGGCCGAAGTTCATCCACGCGCGACCGTTCATCGGGCTCTTCACCACGACGTCGGCCCAGAGCGTCTCCTCGGTGCGCCACACTTCGTTGCGCTCGTGCGTTCCGATCGCGTGCGCGAGGAGCACGGCGATCGCACAGGCGACGGCGGCGTTGCGAGGCACCTTCGAAACGATCCACACCGTTACCGCCAGCGCCAACCCGATGAACGCGAAGAACAGGCGATGCTCGTTCGCCACCTCGGCCAACGGAAAGAAGCTGGATGTCGGGATCAGCGCGATGGCGAACCAGATCAGGCCGAATGCGACCGGTTTGCTGGTTTCTTCGCGCGCGCTGCGCCGGATCCACCAGATGAGCAGGGCGATGAACGCGTAGCCGGCGACGGCGCGCGTGTCATACCACTGCGTGAACGTGGTCCAGTCGGTGTCGGCGGTGAGTCCCACCGGCAGGAAGAAGAGGCGGAAGTAGTGCAGCCAGACGAAGGGCTGCGTGATGAGATACGGCCATCGCGACGCGCTGCCCGAGGTCCATTCGCGCGCGTTCATGGCGTTGAGAAAGATGAGCAGCGCGATTCCGACGACGAGCGACGGCAACATCGTGCGCAACGCGCGACGCAACGTCTGTCCTTCGAAGAGCATGGCGTAGGCGAAGAGCAGCGGCGCGAAGACGACCAGCGGCGCTTTCGCCAGCGCGCCGATGATCAGCGGCAGCAGGTAGAGCAGCGTGCGCCGCGCGAAAGGGGAGCGCTGGTAGAGGATGAAGGAGAGCAGAAGTCCGATCGTGGAGAGTAGCTCGGATCGCGCGGAGATGAGATTCATCGTCTCCGTGTTCGCGGTTTGCACGCAGAAGAGCGTGCCCGCGAAGAGGGCCAGCCATTCGCCGATGATCGGCGTGAAAAAGAGGACCAGGAGCGCGCCAGTGATGAGCAGGAGCGCGATCTGTGTCGTGTGAAACGCTACCGGGTCGAGACCGTGGCCACGCGCGTAATCGATGGCCAGCGAGAGCGTGACGAGCGGGCGATAGGTCGCGTTCTGCCCGAGGCTGCTGAAGGTGTGCGCGTCGGTGAAGAAGCGCGGAACGTTGGCGAGATTGCGCAGGTAGAGATTCGTTTCGATGACGTGCGAGTCGTCGAAGTGGAAAGAGTTGTGGAGCGAGTTCGCGTAGGCCGCGATCACCAGTGCGATCGCGGCGGCGCAGCAGAGGGCGAACGAAAGGCGGCGCGGATTCACGGCAGCATTTTGAGAGCGCGCAGCAGCCGGTGATGCGTCACTTCTGCGGCTTCACTTCCGGCTGCAGGAGAAGCTTCTCCAATCGATCCAGGCGCTGGCGCAGCTCCGCGTTTTCCTGCCGCAGCGCATCGATCTCCTGCTGCTGCGCGCTGGTGCGCGTTTCGAGCGCCTTGGCCGCGGCGAGCGCGACGCCTCCTTCATCGACGGTGGAGATGGCCTTGTCGGTATCGCCCAACGCGAAGGCCGCGAAGAAATCCTGCGCCATCGGCCCGAGGTGGCGGACGGCGGTTGATTCGTTGCGGTAGTTCCAGGTCGTGATCGGCATGTTCGCCAGCTTGCGCAGAATCTCTTCGCCGGCGACGTCGCGGAAGTTCGCCTTCTTGTTCCGGTCCGAGGAATTGGTCCACGTCCCTCCTGTGGTCAGGTACGCGCCGGTGACGGTATCGATGAAGTGCCCGGTCGTGATCGTCGCGCTCCCTGTGTTGTTTGTCAGGTAAATGCCGCCCGAGGCGCGGAGCGTGAACGTGCCGCCGCCGCTGTCGGTCGTGTCGACGCCGAAGCTGTTCCCCAGCGAGATGACCATCGACTTCGAGCTCTGCACGTTCGCGCGCTCGCCGATCGCGTATCCCTGGTTGGCGTTCGAGACGTTGAGGATGCCGAACGCGAAGCAGCCGCCGCCGCCGGTCGATCCGATCGTGTTCTGAGAGCCGATCGCCGTACAGCCGCTGCCCGCGACGTTGTTGCTGCCGCCGATCGCGGTCGCGCCGATGGCGCTCACGGTGTTCCCGGAGCCAAAGACCACCGATCGCTCTCCGCTGGCGACGTTTCCGTTGCCGAATGCTGCCGAGAATCGGCCGGAGGCGCGGTTGCGGGAATTGGTGGCGAACGATGCAAAGCCGATGTTCGCGTCGTCCCAACCACCGCCGGTCGTGTAGCCGGCGCGGAACGCCCCCTTCGCGCCGTACCACATGAGGCGCGCGCCGTCGCCGGTGGCGGGGATGGTGCCGGCGCCGAGGATGTCGCTGTCGAGGACGGGGTTGGGATCGATGCTGTAGGTGCCGATGCCGAGAATGCTGCCGGTGTTGTCGACGCGGAACCATTCCTTGTCGAGCGCGCCGGTGGAGTAGTTGCCGCTGGCGCTGAGCGAGAGAAGGTCGGAGGTGCCGCTCGTGCCGAGCGTGGTCGTGCCGACGAGCTTGAGGTTGATGAGCGTGTTGGTGGTGCTGGCGGTCTGCTGGGAGGCGGGGGCGAGCAGGACGACGCTGCTGGTGTCGACGGTGCCGGTTGCGCCGGTTGCGCCGGTCGCTCCCGTCGCGCCCGTGGATCCGGTTACGCCGGTCGAACCGGTAGCACCCGTGACGCCGGTCGCGCCGGTCGCTCCCGTCACACCGGTGGCGCCCGTGGCGCCCGTGGCTCCAGTGATTCCGGTCGCTCCGGTTGCTCCCGTCGTTCCTGTGACTCCCGTTGCTCCGGTTGCGCCGGTCGCGCCGGTGGAACCGGTGGCTCCCGTTGCACCGGTGGCGCCGGTCGATCCCGTCAAGCCGGTGTCGCCCGTCGGACCGGTCGCACCCGTAGCTCCCGTGGCACCCGTCGAACCCGTGACGCCGGTTGCGCCGGTCGCTCCCGTCGAACCGGTTGCGCCGGTCGAACCGGTCGGTCCTGTTGCGCCTGTGGAACCGGTTGCACCGGTGTCACCGGTCGCCCCTGTGGCACCCGTGGACCCGGTTGCGCCCGTGCTTCCGGTCGCACCGGTGAGGCCCGTCGCGCCGGTCGGTCCCGTCGCTCCCGTCGAGCCGGTCGCGCCCGTGAGTCCGGTGGCACCGGTTGCACCGGTCAGACCGGTCGCGCCGGTGCTGCCCGTGGCGCCGGTGGATCCTGTGGCTCCCGTCGTTCCGGTCGCACCGGTGGGTCCTGTCGGACCGGTCGGTCCTGTCGGGCCAATCGCTCCTTGCTTGGCGAGGAGTTGCCAGCTTGCGCCGCTCCCCGGCGTCTCATTCGTGTTGGGCGCAACGGCGATGAACGACGATCCCGCGTTTTCGACGCCGTCATTCGGCGCGTACGACGCGGCACTGCTCCAGGGACCGCGCCAGTTGAGGCCAACTGCTCCCGTGGCTCCGGTCGCACCAGTCGCGCCGGTCGATCCCGGAGCGCCGGACACTCCGGCAGGACCGGTCGCGCCGGTGGGACCGGCCGGCCCCTGCGCGCCCGGGAAACCCTGCGGTCCGATTGGACCTTGCGGACCGGTCGGCCCGGTTGGTCCGGTTGGTCCGGGCACGCCCGCGCCGCCGCCGTTCAGCAGCTCGTCGCGGAAGGCCATCTCGAATCCGGCAGCGTCCTGACTCTCGTTCGCCACCTGCGACCCGAGGACGAGGACGCGTCCCTCGCCGCCGGACGCGGTGATGTGCAGCGCGCCGTCGCGGATCGCCCCATTCACGATCGACGACGCCGACACCACGCGGTGCTCCCACGCCTGCAGCGCGATCGTGGTGTTGCCGCGCGCGACGCCCGCTTCGTCGTCGATTTCGAGCCCGACGCTCAGCGGCTGGCCGGATGTTTCGACCAGGAAGATGTTGTAGCGGAAGTCATCCGACACGCGGATGCCCTGCAACACGCCCGACTGTCCCGCCCGAATCCCGAAGTCCGCGGGAATCCCGGAGCTGAAGAGTCCCTGCGATGCGGCGGCGGTCTGGCCGTCGTTGAGGTTGTAGATACGCGACGACACGAGCAGCGGCCGCGTGGAGCGGATGCGCATCGCCCCGAGCACGCCGTCGATGCCGAACATCGTCACCGAGGCGTTTTCGTACACGTTCGTCGCGCCCGGCGCGACGGCATCATGGAAGGTGGCCGGCGCAGGATTGCTCTGACCGCTGCGCAGGAACGACGCCTCAAACTCCGCGCCCTCGGCCGAGGAAGGATTGGTGATCCACACCGTCGTGTAGAAGTGGCTCCCGCCGGCGCCGTTGATGCGTCCGACTGCCGGAAGAATGAGGTCGGTCCCGGAGAAACCGGCCTTCAGCGGAAACATGCCGGGAGTAAAGACGGCGAGGATGATCGCAAACCACGCGGTGGCTCGTTGCAAAGGGGCTCCTTGGATTGAGGCAGCTGTAACCGAACGGAGGTTAGTTATTCTACCGTCCATGGCGCGGGTGCGTCATCTCCGGAATCAAGGTCACAGAAACGCGCGCTGCTTGAATGAGAGGAACGAGTTTGTCGTGACGATGAGGTGATCGAGGACGGCGATATAGGCGGCTGCGGCCGCCGCGTTGACCTCGACGATCCGGCCGCCGCCATCGATAAGATGGCCAGGCGTGCATCGTTTTGGCGAGAAGGCGATACTTGCCAAGAATCCAATCCGGAGTCTGAACGGGTGCGTCAGTCGTCACGCCGCGGATGGTGGATGGAGCGCGATCACGCAATCATGACGGCGCTCACTTGCTGATGTGATAGGGCTGATGAATCGGTCGCGGCTGCTTGGGCGGTTCCGTCGCCGCACTCATGCTCATGGTCTGCCAACCGTCGAAAGGGCCTTGTCGGCGGAAGACTCGACGGCCCAGCGGGCATCGGAAGCCGTTGTCGAATTCGTCGAGATCGAGCCGGTTCGGAGCTGATCCACGATCGGCATAGCGAAAGCAATTTGAGTGGCGCCTCAGTGAGGCACGGCGCGCCGCCGCCCGGAAGCACCGCTTGGCTCCTGAATACAGGCCACAAAGATTTGCGGAGTGCTCTGATTGCCCGTGTGTAATATTCGTTGGTTCGGGTTCGCGTTGTTCGGATACGGAACAAAATCGATCTCATCGCCGTCATAAAATTCGCCTGTTATAAAAATGAATCCTTTTCCATTCACCGCGATGCTGTGGCTCTCGTCATAACCCGATCCACCTGCGCTTGTTGCCCAGAGGATTTTCCCGGTGGGACCATATTTGACGATGAACATATCGCTTCTATGTTCGGGATGATTGGATACGATCAGGTCCGATTTCTGGATCGAACCGGGTTGGTTAAAATCAACGCCGGCCGATGTGAATTCTCCGATTACATAACTGTTTCCCAAGGAATCCACGGCGATATCGGTAGGAGTGTTATGCTCGTCGGGGTCAAATGCCGCCGGCGACAGCGGCACTGACGACGCCGCCCACTGAGCATTGCCATCCGTGTCATATTTGACCACAAAGATCGTTTGATCGTGATTATTGACAATGCCATCACCTAGGGGAGCGACGCCGTTGCCGAAACTGTAGCTATCGCTATGAGAATGTCCTGCGACATAACAGTTTCCATGACTATCTACGGCGAGGTTGTAACTTTCATCAAAGTAATCCCCTCCCGCTCCTCTTGCCCAAATACCATGACCGTCGGCGTCATATTTCGCGACAAAAATATCTTTCTTGGCCTGAGTATCATCGTCGGTCAACGTGATAAAGTTTGGTATGGCGTTTGAGTCGAAGTGAATAACTGGACTGGAAAAATTGCCGGTTACATATATGTTGCCAACGCCATCGATTCCAATAGCGACGGCCTGCTCCAAACCGCTCCCGAAGATGCTGGTTGACCAGACGACGTTGTTGTCCTTATCGGTCTTGGTTACCAAAATATCGTTGCCGATATCGGATCGATCGAAGTTATCTTCGATTTTGTAAGTATTCTCGTGACTATCTGTCACAGATTTAGGCGACGTGGTCGGAAACGTTGACAGTCCGGCGAGTTTGCCGGTTGGGTCGTAAGTCACTACAAATGGACCAGGCCTATTTTGCGCGACGTTGCCGAAGGCGACGGAACTGAAAAGAGTATGCCCCGTTACCGATGCGTTGTCGTGAGGGTCAATCGCAATGCTGTCACCGGCTGAATGCCCCGGTCCATTAGCACCCCGAGCCCAGATAAATTCAGGGGCCTGCTGGGCGATCGATGGAACCGCGCCCCAGCCTTCCCCGAAAAGCAGGAAAACGATGGCCGCTGACGGAAACAGGAGTTTGACGGACGTTTTAATCAATTGAATAGGATTCATTTCGTAACCTCATGCCAGTTCGTGGTCCAGATATCCAGGCGTCGCACGCCCAGCTCCTCGATCACCGCGCGAATCTGCTCGTCGTGAGGTGAAGCACCTGCGACCAACTGCACGGAATCGCATGATGAATCGCCTGACTATTTAGGGAGTGACGGGCAGAGGTATTTCCCTACCTCACTGCTGGTTGGACGGAGAAGGATCCTACGGGGCGCCGGCCTTCACAGAAACGCGCGCTGCTTGAATGAGAGGAACGAGTTTGTCGTGACGATGAGGTGATCGAGGACCTCGATGCCGAGCGCTTCTCCGATTCCGAGGAGCTTGGCCGTGAACGACAAATCCTGCGGCGACGGTGACGGATCGCCCGACGGATGATTGTGGAAGAGGATCACGGCGGCCGCGTGATCGCTCAGCGCGTAACGGAAGACGTCGCGGGGCGAGACCGTCGCTGAGTTCAACGTTCCGACGAAGATTTCCCGCTCGCTGATGATCCGGTGACGGGCATCGAGAAAGATGCCGCCGAAAGTCTCCTGCGCGCGAGGTCCGTATGCGGCCATCAATCGCCGCGCGATCGTGGCAGGCTCGCGGAGCGGTTCGGAGGACGTGGTGGACTGGGCTGCGATGCGCCGTCCCAGTTCCAGCGCTGCGCCGATCCGAGCTACGCGGCCGCCGCCGAGGCTGCCGACCGGCTTCCCGGGAATCCATTCCTTGCGCGCGAGGGCCAACAGACCGTCGGCCACCAGCTCGCGCCCGATGTCGAGCGAGCTTTTTCCGCGCCGACCGGGCTCGATGAGCAGCGCGATCAATTCGGCGTCCGACAACGCGACGGCTCCGCCGCGTCTCATCCTCTCGCGAGGCCGCTCGTCGACCGGGATGTCGTTGATGTTGACGTGATCCGTCTCCACCCACCGAGGTTCCCTCGGATTCGCGCGTTGTGCAACTTCTACAGGCGTTGGAGTTGCGTTCATGGTTAGGCACAAGCCCGGTTGCCGTCACCCCGCCGCCCACATCTCCGACAGCACCTCTGCTTGTTCGAGCACCGTCTGCGTTGCCTTCTCCTGCTTGTCCGGTGGGTAGCCGTACTTGCGGAGGATTCTTTTGACGATGACCCGTAGTTGGGCGCGCACGTTCTCGCGCACGGTCCAGTCGATCGTGACGTTCTTCTTGACGGTCTCCACCAGCTCGCGGGCGATCATGACCAGCGTTGGTTCGCCTAGAACTTTGACTGCGCTGTCGTTGACTTCGAGCGCGTCGTAGAAAGCCAGCTCATCTTCCGTGAGGTGGAGGGCTTCGCCGCGTGCGCTGGCTGCGCGCATGTCTTTGGCGAGGGCGATCAGCTCTTCGATGATCTGCGCCGTTTCTATCGCGCGGTTCTGATACTTCCGGACCGATGCGTCGAGCAGTTCCGCGAAGGAGCGAGATTGCACGACGTTGCGTTTCGAGCGCGCGCGGATCTCACCTTTCAACAGCTTCTGCAGCAGCTCGACCGCGAGATTCCGCTGTGGCAACGCGCGGACTTCGGCCAGGAAGTCGTCGGAGAGGATGGAGATGTCGGGCTTCTGGAGGCCGGCGGCGGCGAAGATGTCGATCACTTCGTCGGAAATGATGGCGTTGGAGATGATCTGACGGATCGCGTGATCGAGATCTTCGTCGGTCTTCCGTTCGCCCGGTGCGTTTTTCGCAAGCACTGCGCGTACGGCCTGAAAAAATCCTACGTCGTCGCGGATGCGGATCGCCTCTTCGTGCGGGACGGCGAGCGCGAACGCTTGGGAGAGCTTCGTGACCGCGTCAAGTAGCCGCGGCTTCCCATCCTTCAACGCAAGAATGTGTTCCTGCGCGGCGGGGAGAAGCGAGAGACGGTGATGCGGTTTGCCGGTCATCCACAACGACCAGTCGAAACCGTGGAAGAGCCCGCGGCAGATCTCGTATTTCTCCAGCATCACCGCCACCGCCTCGGCCTGATCGACCGCGGTTCTGCCGCCACCGCCGCTCTCCGTGTACGTTGCCAGCGCGGACTTCAGCTCATCGACGAGGCCGAGGTAATCGACGACCAGGCCGCCAGGCTTGTCTTTGAAGACACGATTGACACGGGCGATGGCCTGCATAAGGCCATGACCGCGCATCGGCTTGTCGACGTACATGGTGTGCAGGCTCGGCGCGTCGAAGCCGGTGAGCCACATGTCGCGGACGATCACGATCTGGAACGCGCTCTTTGGATCGCGGAAGCGCTTGGCCATCGCTTCACGGCGCGCCTTGCTGCGGATGTGCTCCTGCCATTCGAGCGGATCGGAGGCGGAACCGGTCATGACCACTTTGAGCCGCCCGCTCTCATCGTCTGCACCGATCCATTGCGGACGCAGGGCCGCGATCTCGCGATACATCGCAACGCAGATGCGACGGCTCATACAGACCACCATCGCTTTGCCATCCATCACCTCGAGGCGCTTCTCGAAGTGATCGACCAGATCGCGGGCGACCAGCTTGATACGATTCTCCGATCCGACGATCGCTTCGAGTTGCGCCCATCGGCTCTTGAGCTTTTCCTTCCGCTCGATTTCCTCGCCTTCGGTTGCTTCTTCGAATCCCGGATCGATCTTCGGGCGCTCCGACTCATTCAACTCGAGTTTCGCCAGACGGCTCTCGTAGTAGATTGGGACAGTCGCTCCATCGATGACCGCGCGCTGGATGTCGTAGATGCTGATGTAGTCGCCGAAGACCGCGCGTGTGTTCGCGTCGGTGAGCTCGATGGGCGTGCCGGTGAATCCGATGAATGATGCGTACGGCAACGCGTCGTGCATATGCCGGGCGAATCCGTCGATGAAATCGTATTGGCTTCGGTGCGCCTCATCGGCGATGACGACGATGTTGCGACGCGCGGAGAGCATCGGGTGACGGGCGCCCTTTTCATCGGGGAGAAACTTCTGCACCGTGGTGAAGATGACGCCACCGGAGGCCACCTGCAATTTCAATCGCAGATCCTCGCGATCCGCAGCCTGCATCGGGGGCTGGCGCAGCAGGTCGCTGCATCGCGCAAACGTGGCGAAGAGCTGATCGTCGAGATCGTTCCTGTCGGTGATGACGACGATGGTGGGGTTCCTCATCTCGGGCTGCAGAATCACCCGCCCTGCGTAGAAAGCCATCGTCAGACTCTTGCCGGAGCCCTGCGTGTGCCAGACGACACCGACGCGATGGTCGCCCGGATCGCCACCCGGTTTGCGGCCCGCTTCGAACCGGCCGGGCGCGTCGGCAATGGTGTCGTGCGACGTCATGTGCGTCGCGCGCAACGTCTCCTCCACGGCAACATTCACCGCGTGGAACTGGTGATAGCCGGCTATCTTCTTGGTGATCCTGCCGCCGCCTTCATCCTCGAACACGACGAAGTAGCGCAGCAGATCGAGAAAGCGGCGATGCTCGAAGACGCCTTCCAGCACGACCTGCAATTCGGGCATCGACGCCGCGGCATCTTCGCGTCCACTGATGGTGCGCCACGGCTTGAACCACTCTTTCCCAGCGCCGAGCGATCCGATGCGCGCCTGTACGCCGTCCGAGACAACGAGAGCCACGTTCGTTGCGAAGAGAGCGGGGATCTGCGCTTGATACGTCTGCAGCTGCTGAAAGGCGCTCCAGATGGTGGTGTTCTCGTCCGCCGAGTTCTTCAACTCGATCACAGCCAGTGGCAGCCCGTTGACGAACAGCACCACATCCGGCCGCCGAGCTTGTTTCCCCTCGGCAATCGTGAACTGGTTTAAGACAAGCCAGTCGTTATTCTCGGGGGTTTCGAAATCGACGAGCTGTGCCTGCGCTCCTGAAATCGACCCATCCTCGCGGCGATACTCGACCGTCACGCCGTTCACGAGCATGCGGTGTACGGCGCGATTGCGCTCGACCAGAGATGGCGCATCGGTGCGCATCACTTTCCGGAAGGCGTCGTCGAGCGCTTCGGACGGGAGGATTGGATTCAGGCGAACGAGCGCTTGACGGAAGCGTCTCTCCAACACCGTATCGCGATAACTCGCGTCCGCCCGTTCCGCTTCTGGTGTACCGGCAGCGATCTCGGGGCCGGACAAAACGACGTACCCCAAGGCTTCCAGCCAAGCCAAGGCAGCGGCCTCGACGACCGATTCGCGAAAGTCGGGGTGACTCAAGACGCGCCCCCTTGATTCGTGGGAAAGAGTGCCCCCATTGTCCCAGATGCGTGTGCGTCGGCGACTTGAGTCGCTCCTTCTTCCGTAAACAAATCAAAGCAGTTGATTATACTAAATGGATCAAATTCCGTTAGGAGTAGATCCGCGTTGCTCTCAGCAGATCTTGATAACCCAAAGAACTGCTCTCCATGATCGCCAGAAATGAACGCTGTATCAGTAAGCGTGACTTGTCCATCGTCGTTCATCACTTTTAGATACACGACATCATTAAAATGTACAAACGTCAGCTGCTCGATATCCCCTCTGACAATGTTTGGATAGACCGCTGAAAGGTCATTGCGAATGTTACGAGATTCCTGAACGTTCGCTGCAATAGCAAAGTAGGCTTCGTTATCAACTTTGAAGAGTGCTTCGCCGACGGCATAGGGCTGCCCTGCGATAACTGCTGGGTCAAAGGTGTGTTCGAGAACGGCGTCGACAGTTGTGCTTCGGCCTTGGGTTAGTCGTCCGCTCGGTGCACCACTGCCACGATGAAGTCCGTAGAGGAAACCGACGATTGCGTCAGCAGTCTGCGCTGCGAGTATCGCTTGAACTGCCTCGAGTTCTGGCCTCTTGTCAGCGGACCCGTGCGATGCGAAACCGCATGCGTTTCGTAGTTCGCACACTCCTTGAAGAGCTGTATGGAGCCCGGATACGGTTTGGTTCAAGCTGCGCCTAACCTCGACCTCGTCACTCTCTTCCGTAGGCAGCATCGGAAGGTGTTGTGTTGTGAGCTTGAATAGACCAGGTAGCGTGGACTGGTCGTCGAACATTACAGCTCGCTCAGTCAGGATCGTGCGACAGACGCTTTCGACAAGGGTCCGCGACAGGTCGAAGGCAAGACCTGGGTTGTCGAAAACTGCATGTTCAAGTGCTTTGACCTGTCGGCCCACGTGCGATAGCCCGGCTGCGATTGCTTGCCTTGAGCCAGGCATGACGAACACTTGGTTGGAAGATTCTGCGTTACCGTTTGTCATAAATCGAAATGATGGGGGTTGACACGAATCTCACCTGAGACGAGCTTTGGCAATAATGTGTCGCGCAGATGGGAAAGAGTGGCTGATTCTTGTGTTGCGGCGTGGATGTGTCCAAACAACGGCCTGATCATATCTTCGAATCTAAGCGTGACCGTACTGGGGGGGATAACGAGGCGGGACGACGCGAAGGTGCTAGTCGTGATGGTGTCAAAGACAGAACCGTGGGCGGAATTCACTATACGACCGATTTCGTCGCGAAGGCTGCAGTACAACTCAAAAGGTGCGTTTGTCTTGCTTTGAAGCGCATAGCACGTCTGATTCATCGCCATGCTCTTTCCTAAGAGCGCCATACGACCGGTTGTGGCACCACGCGCGACAACCACTGAACAAAACGTTGGAATCAATTGTGTCGCGCTTTCGGAGAGCCCAAGCTCAGTGATGGTCCGCTCTGTCGAGAGAAGGAAAGTGTCTAGGCACTGGGAAACGTCTTTTGCACTTGCCCAAGGAATTTCTCCGCCCCAATACTCGAAGTTGTCCGTGTTCGGAGTTCCGCCACTCAGTAGACGTGCCCGATCGAGAATTGTTCCCACATGCCATCCCCTCGGAATTCTTCCCAGCTCCGACTCCTCGAAGGAATCAGGGAACATATCGGCCAGAGACTGTGGCAAGCCGGAATCGCGTCCTTCACATTTGGCGCGAACGGGATCATAGTCGACGAACCATGACTTGAAGAGTGCCCGGGCCATGGCCTCCATGGTCTCGTTTACTCGACGGTTCAGCTCGATCTTATCGTCCAGCGTGCCGAGTACGTGGGCAATGACGCGCTGTTCTGCGAGAGGAGGCGTGAGCAACGGGATGCGGTTCAGGTTGCTCTGCGTCAGCTTCGGCATCGTCGAGCCGGTGAGATATCCCTGGATGTCCAGCGACGCTAGCGCATACATGAGGAAGCGTGTATCCGCCTCGCTGTTCCCGCGCACGACGTGGGCGTGGTTTACCCAGAACTTTCCACGGGCGAGGAACGCCACCGGTGTGTTTCGAGTTCGCAGATTCTCACCATCCTCGGCGATCAGCAGGTATTCGCCATCGAAGAGATATTTGTCGACGTAGTCCACGATCCCTGAAGCACCAAAGTACGGGTATGGCCCGGCGCGTCGGTCCCTCTCTTTTACGGGCACGCGGATGCCATCGAAGTTGTCAGTCAGCTCGGCGAGTGGACGCTCAAGCCACTCATCCCCCATAGCCAAGCTCCTTTAGGTTGGCGGCGATTGCTGCGTCAAGCTTCGCAGCCGACGTCTGCTGCTCTTGCAATGTCGCCGTGAGCCGCTTCATCTTCTGTTCGAAAGGTTCGCCGTCATCCTCGACGGCTGCCGCGCCGACATACCGAGCAGGCGTCAATATGTGGCTGTGCTTACGAATGTCATCAACGCTCGCCGCTTTGCAGAAGCCAGCGATATCGGAATAGTCGCCGGCGTCTTTGTCGCCGCGCCAGGCGTGGTAGGTGCCAGCGATCTTATCGATGTCCTCGTCGGTCAGCTCGCGGTGGACGCGATCGACCATCGAACCCATCTTGCGGGCGTCGATGAAAAGCGTTTCGCCCCGGCGATCGCGGAAGCGGCCGTTCCTTTTGTTGCGGGCAAGGAACCAGAGGCAGACGGGGATTTGGGTCGAGTAGAAAAGCTGGCCGGGGAGGGCCACCATGCAATCCACGAGATCGGCTTCGATGATGTTCCTGCGGATCTCGCCTTCGCCTGATTGATTGGACGACATCGAGCCGTTGGCGAGGACGAAGCCGGCCAGGCCGGTTGGCGCGAGGTGATTGATGAAGTGCTGCACCCATGCGTAGTTGGCATTGCTCGCAGGCGGTGCGCCGAAAGCCCAGCGCTTGTCGGCCTTCAGTTGCTCGCCCCGCCAATCGCTGTCGTTGAACGGCGGATTGGCGAGGACGTAGTCGGCCTTGAGGTCCGGATGTTTATCGTTGTGGAACGTGTCACCGTGGGCGATCTGAGCGTCGATGCCTCGTATGGCGAGATTCATTTTCGCCAGGCGCCATGTCGTGTAATTGGATTCCTGGCCGTAAATTGAAATGTCGCCGATCTTGCCGCTGTGGGCCTCGATGAACTTCTCGCTTTGGACGAACATGCCGCCCGAGCCGCAGCAGGGGTCGTAGACGCGTCCTTTGTACGGGGCGAGCATCTCAACCAGGACGCGCACGACATGCGACGGCGTGTAAAACTGGCCGCCGCTCTTCCCCTCGGCGCTGGCGAAGCGGGCCAGGAAGTACTCGTACACGCGGCCGAGGGTGTCTTTGGCGCGATCGGCGGCGCTGCCGAGAGCGATGTCGCTGACGAGGTTGATGATCTGACCAAGGCGCTGCTTATCGAGACCGGGGCGGGCGTAATCCTTCGGTAGAACTCCCTTGAGCGTCTGGTTGTCGCGCTCGATCGCGCTCATGGCGTCGTCCACGAGTTGTCCAATCGTCGGCTGCGGCGCCATCGATTTCAGATATTGCCAGCGCGCTTCCGGCGGCACCCAGAAGATGCCTACCGCGCGGTACTCGTCAGGGTCTTCCGCGTCCGCGCCCTGCGCCTTTTGCGACAAGAGCTCCTCATGCTTGGCTTCGAACGCGTCGGAAATGTATTTGAGAAATATCAGGCCGAGGACGACGTGCTTGTATTCGGCGGCGTCCATGTTGTTTCGGAGGCCATCCGCCATCGCCCAGAGCTTCGCCTCGAAGCCAAGGTTGGCACCGGTGTCAGTTTTCTTTGTAGTCTTTGCCATGGGTTAGGTTCGTAATCCTTTTTGTGGCTTGCGCCGGAGGCTTCGTGTGTTTTTCGATTACAACTCACGGATAGATCACCTGAGTTTCCCGCGGGCCTTCGTCTGTCGCGACGATCTTGTGCTGGTGAACGTGAACCAGCGCATCATCGGCTATGTCGTGATTTGCGACAAGCGTGGCACGCTGCTGGACTTGCTCGATTTCATCTCGCGTTGCTGCGCAGCGGAGGCCGTCGCGCTCGCGAATGCCGAGTCAAAGCAGACCAGGCGCTCCGCCGCCCGATTGATTGCACGATTCGGGGCATATTTCGCTTCGCGAAATGTGCCGGGAGCGGAGCGAGCATCAACACTCACTTCTGCGGACGCGGCTCCGCGTTCTTCACATACTTGTCGAACCAGCGCAGCTCCTCGTAGGCGAGTTGTTCGTTTGACTCCATCGATGCGTACCAGTGCGGCTCGTGAGGGAGCATGACCAGACGGACCACGCCTCCGTTGCCGCGAACGGCCTGGAAGAGTTGCTCGGACTGGAGCGGGGTCGTGCCGGGGTTGGCGTCGTCGGAGCCGTGCACGAGGAGCAGGGGAGCCTTCATCTTGTTGGCGAAGAAGTAAGGCGAGACTTTGAGATAGACATCCTGCGCGTTCCACACCGAACGGCTCTCGTTCTGAAAACCGAACGGCGTCAGCGTCTTGTTGTAGGCGCCGCTGGTCGCGACGCCTGCCCGGAACAGATCCGTGTGCGCGACCAGGTTCGCGGTCATCAGCGCACCGTGGCTGTGTCCCGTGACGCCGATGCGGTCGCGATCGACGACGCCGAGCTCCACCGCTTTGTCCACCGCGGCCTGCGCGTCATCCACGAGCTGATCGATGTACGTGTCATAGGCCTTCTTCGGGTCTCCGACGATCGGGAATGCCGCGTTGTCGATGAGCGCGTATCCGGAGAGGAGCAGCAGTCGGTAATCGCCGAGGCGCGTGAAGGTCTGCTCGGAGCCGCTGACCTGGCCGGCGGTCTTGGAGTTCGCATAGTCGAGCGGATACGCGTAGAGAATCGCCGGCACGCGCGTGCCCTCTTTGTAGCCGGGCGGCGTGTAGAGGGTGAACGAAAGCTCGACGCCGTCCTTTCGCTTGTAAGTCACCAGGCGTTTCTTGATTGCACGCACGGCTGGCGTCGGGTCGGGGATCTGCGTGATTGCGCGCGCGGTCGAGGCGACGGTTGCTTCACCCGTGGGGGCGTTCGGCACCGGAGCGCCGAGCGTGCGCAGCATGAGGTTGGGCGGTTCCGAGGGGGTCTGGCGCCAGGTGAGGAGCGCGTCGGTGGAGTCGTTGGGGAAGCTCACGAAGTACTCGAATGCGTCCTTGCTGCTGCGGAAGAGGCGCCGCGACTTGCCGGTACGAAGATCGAAGCTGTCGAGGAATGGACGATCTCCCGCCGTTGACGCCCCGCCGCCGCTCAGGAAGATCGTGTCGCCTTTCTGACGGATGCTCCACTGGCCGTTCGGCAGGATGCGGTAGACCGGCTGGCCCGGATCGTTATAGCTCTCGTCGCTCGACAGGTCCCAGATCAGGCGCGGCTTGGTCTCGGTGTGGTCGGCGTCGATCAGGAACGTTCGGCGCCAGTGACGGTTGTCGTCGTACTCCTGGAGCAATGCGACGCCGCGCCGCTCGCTCCAGTCGATCCCTTCGTATCGCTGCTCGGTGCGCGCGATCTCGACGGGATTGGCTGTGAACGGCGCGCTCTGCATCAGGACTTTGTCGCGCGCGGGGACAGTCGTCTTCCAGTCTCCTCCATCGAGCGCCTCGGCCCACACCAGTGTCGCCGGCTCGGTGGCTCGCCATTCGTGGTCGCGTGGACCGGTCGGCACGCCATGGATCGGGACGTGATCGGCGATGGGCAACTTCGCGAGCGGCGTCGCGTTGCCGGTGTGGTCCCACACTTCGACGTCATTCGCAAAGCGGCCGTAGGTCACCGAGTAGGAGTAGGGCTTGCGGATCGAGGTCACCAGAATGTGCTCGCCGTCGGGCGAGAGGCTGACATCGCTCAGGACCGCGGGCGCGCCGATACGCGTGACGGCACCGCCCGCGGCGTCGACGAGCGCGAGCTGGCTCGTGCCGTAGTACTCGAAGAGTGCCGCGTCGGCCTGGTTGCGGAGCGTGTCACGCGCCTCATAAGTGCTGAACTCTCCTCCTCCACTCGACTCCTGAATGCGAGGCCCCTCGGCTGCCGCTCCCGCCGCGGGCGGCGCGCCGATGTTGTCGGGAACCAGCTTGACCAGCAGGGTCTTGCCGTCGGGCGCCCACCGGTGCGAGCTGCCGAGCATCGGGTTGAGCCGCACGTCGCCGACGCGGTGCGTGCTGCCGTCACGCGCGCCGGTCCAGAGCTCCACCGCATCGCGCGAGGTGTTGCGGAAGGCGAAGCTCGCTCCATCGGCGGACCACGTGAAGCCGTCGGCGCAGCCGCCGGCCGGCAGCGCGATCGGCGTCTCGTGACGGGTTGCGATGTCGACGACGGAGAGCGTCTGCGCGCACTGTGCGACTCCGTAACCGCCGGCCGTGTCGTGCTTGCGGCGCGTGCGCGGTTCGACGCGCACGCCGGCCAGTTTCAGAAATGGCTCCGCCACCTGCGTCATCGACGGGTATTGAACCCACGACACGAGCAGCGCGCTCCCGCGCGTCGGACTGAGGATCGGCCGCGGCGGCGCAGGCGCGTGCAGGACGTCGAGCACGTACTGCGGCGGCAGGTCGTAACCGGAGACGCGCTCCGAGGCCGGCCCGTCCGCGGCCGATGCGAGGGTGGTGGTCGAGAGCAGAACCGCCGTCAGAACGAGAGCGATGCGAGAGACACGAAAGGTTGAAGGCGCCATCACGGAATTATCTGACAGCGGGGCGTCCCACGCACCACATTCATCAGCGGGGTTGAAAGAGGCCGCGCGCTGCGACAAATGCGAACATCTGTCGCGCCGCCAACGCGTTGCCCGCCTCATTCCAGTGGGTATCGCGCGGCACGTACAGTTGCTCCTTCTCTTCCTGGGCTCGAAACTTCGGCAGGAGGTCCAGGACGGGGACGCCTCGATCCTCGAGCGATACACGCAGCACGCGTTGTGGGAGATCGATGTCGTAATCGTTGATGTTGAGATCGAATCTGGAGATCATCCGCGCGCGGAGCGCGGCGTCAACCTGGAATTGGTCGGGTGCGAGAACCACGGCAAGCTTGATGTGCTGCCGATCGGCCTCGGTGCGGATTGCGTCGAGGAACGCGAGCGTGCCGTCGTAGCAGGACTGCATGAACCGGCCGGGTTCCCGGCGACAGACGGCGAGGTTCTGCATCTCGATTTCGAGGAAGACGTCTTCCGGCAGCGATCCTTCTCCGCTGCGTGACCGCTCGAACGCCATCCAACGCAGCACTCTCCAGGCGGCTCGCAGCGTCTTGACGCTGTACAAATAGTCCGCGGACGGGCGCACCAGCCACGGCGAACGCAGCATCGCCCGCGGAGCGCCGAGCCAGACGCGGGTCTTGAAATCCGGATGCCCTTGCGACACGTCGTTGCCGACAAAAAGAACGAGGATGGCGAGCTTCGCCCCCTTCACTTCCGGCTCGTATTGCAGCACGCGAAGGTAGTTCTCGGGGCCGGCGGCCGGAATGCCGAGGTTGAGCGTTTCGAGTCCGGCGTGGCCGGCAGCGAGTGCCTTGAAGCCCTCGACGAAGTTGTCCTTGCGCCGAACCGCGCCGAAGACGAACGAATCGCCGATGATTACGCACCGTAGCGGACCAGCCGTCGCTGCAGGCTCTTCGTCGTTGAAGCCTCCGGCGTTCGTTGTGTTCAGGCCCCAGGTGGCCCGAGGCCGCACGCGGAAGCCGAGTTGCCGATCGGGAACATAGACAGCATTAGAGCCCGGGAAGAGCGACACGATCCGCAGGCCAATTTCGAAGGCCACCCATAGGACGATCGTGGTCGCGCCCAACCACCAAAGCCGGCGAAGAGGGGACTTGCTGAATGAGGACAAGGCCCTATTCTCCGCCAGAAAGATGTCAGAGCCATTGGCCGGCGAATCACAATCATCGCTGAAAGTGCGGTGAAATCTGAAACTACTTCAGCCCTGCGATGAATGCATTCATTTCCCGCAACACGTCGGCTTCATTCGACAGAAACACATAGTGATTCGCATGCGGGAATCGCACGATGTGTGCGGTCGGCACACCACGCTCGAACGCCTTTGCTTGAGCCTCCCCCTTTCGATCGTTGGCCTCCGTTTCCGCTGCGTTCGCGCCCGGCCCTGGACCGTGCGGAAGAGCATAAATTGCAAGAACCGGCACGGGGATTTTCGTGTACTTCTGCTCTCCGGCCAGGATCGCCTGGATGATTGGCGAAAGCGGTCCCGGCGGCTTTGGAAAAGGCTCCACGCCGGGCGCGTAAAACGCGTACGCATAGCCCGCATCGAGATAGATCAGGCCTGCCACTTTCCCAGGATATCGGGATCCGATCGAGCTCAGCTCCTCGCCGCCGAGCGAATGGCCGGCCAGTACCGGTTTTCTGATCGCCAACGACTCGATTACTGCCAGCACGTCGTCGCCCAGCCGGTCGGCGCTATATCCGGACGCTGGTGCGGCCGAGGCACCGAACCCGCGGCGCGTGACGCCGAGTACGTGGTAGTGCGCCGCCAGTTTCGGAGCAAGGACGTCGAAGATGTGCGCGGTGTTTCCAAGGCCCGGCACGAGCACGAGGGTTCGGACACTTCCTGTCGAGGGGCCGCCCCAGTCGAGTACTTCCAGCTTGACGTCTCGATCGACGGTCACAAACTGCACCGCGTGGTGGGAGGGGTCTTTCCATGCGGACGCCAATGTCGCGCGCGCGAACTTCAAGGGCAGCGGTAACCCCTGGCTCCATGTGCCGGCGATGGAATTGCCGTCGGCGGCGAGCGTGCCGTCGTACGTGCCGTGGAGTGCCGCGACGGTGAATTTGACGCTGTTGCCGTTCACGGTCACGGCATCAACCGGAATCCCAGCGCCCCAATCCGGACTTTGATCGATGCTCGCCAGCGTAGCTTTCCACGCTGCGCCATCGCTCGTGATGTTCAGAATAATGCGAAGCTGTCGCGGCGCCTCGCCGAGCGTGCCCTGCCAGTTGCCGGTCAGGTCCTGCGCGGACAACACGCGGCTGCACATCAAAAGCGCGGCGATTCCTAACGCTGTCATTCTCGTCATCGAGGCCTCGTGATACCGGCTGCAATTTCACGGTACTCGCATATGAGAGTGGCGCGAGGGCCAATCTCCCACTCGCCGGCCGCCGAAGGGATGCGCGGCTGCTTCGATTCAGATGATCTTTCCGGTGGCAACGGCGAGCTGGCCCGACTCCTCGCCGAGTCTGCGGTAGCTTTCGAACTGCGCTTCGTCGTACCAGAGATCGAACGTGTTCTGCTGCGGGAAGTCGGCATGGAGGAATCCGTACTGCTTGACGTCGACGGGCTCGCCGCCGGCAAGGTTGGGCTTCACGATGACGATCGTTCCGACCCGCTCCTCCTCGGGAAGGCCGAGGGCATCGGCGTGATCTTTTCCGTACCGGATTTCTCCCACCACGATGTGCTCGACGGGCGGTTTGGCGCGCAGCTTCTGAATGTCACCATCCTTGAATGTGACCTCGGTCCCGAAATCGATGCGCACCTTGCGGATCATGTTGCCGAGGTCTTCGAGTGTCGTCTGCGGATCGGCGCCACACTCGCCGACCACGATCAGGTTGCACCCGCGCTGGATGAGCGAATAGGCGCCGGTGTTCTCGTAGTGGCCGCCGTCCGTGAGGTAGCAGTAGGGCAGGAGGTCGGTGGTCTGCGAGACCAGCTCCTGGACGGTATAGACAGGCCACAGACGGACGGCCCCGCTGCGCCAGTAGCTGAGACTCGGCGTCGGAGCCCAGAAGCCGAGGCGGACGTTGAAGAGCGTCATGAGGGCCGAGAGAGCGGCCGACGGCGATTGCGCGCCCATGGTCGGACTGGCCGCCGCGCCGGAAACGGCTACCGCGGTGCCGAGCGAGATCGAGCCGCACGCGTACTCGCTCGTTCGCCGGTAGCCGGTGCGCACCGACCCGCAGAAGTGCTTCGACATCAGGAAGGAGTCGGAAGCGCGCGCCTGCGTGGAAAGATCGCTGCCGCCGACGAGATTCAGCATCGTATTGATCAGGTGATAGGGAGCCCCCCGCTCCGTGTTGCGGAGATCGGTGAGCAGGATGTCGTCTCCCGGCACGGCGTCGGTGATGTCGGCACTCGTGGCCTGAGCGCGGCGCTCGTTCGATGCGCCCAGGTACGCGCGTACGAGCCGGGCCTGATAAAAACCGTGCATCGTGAGCGAGTTCGGATCGGCGAGCCAGCCGAGGGCCAGAACCCAGCCGATGATGGTGGCGGTCAGGCCGACGAGGGTCAGCGCACGCCATCCGTAGTGATCCCCCGCGCCGGCTGCCGCGCCGACGAGCACGAAGATCGAGCAGGCGGTGACGGTGAGGGCGATGGAGCGGACGTTCGCTCCCTTTCCCTGCCAGAGCTCGAACAGGAGCAGCGCAAGCGTGGCCGCGATGCCGGCGATGACGTGCAGGGGAACGCGTGTGTCGTTGAGGATGTAGTCGCCGAACTTCAGGGTGAAGAACCACGCGGCCGTCCCCGCGAGCCCCATCGCATAGAGAAAGATCCAGAGGAGGCGTCTCAAGATCGACCGGAGAATCATTGCGGCGGAGAGAAGGCTCAGCGTGACGCCGCCGATCTCGATCAGGTGATCCCGGAACATGAGCGGATCGATCGCGAACGCGGCGATGCCGATGGCGATCCATACGACGATGACCGCGAGACTCTTCCACCTCTGGGGAGGCCGGAACTCGTACAGCGCGAAAGCGAGGAAAAGCGCGGCCGAGACGAGAGCGCCGTGTGCGACGTAACCGATCAGCCTGTGACTGGCATAAACCTCCTCGTAGAGCTGATCGCCGATCCAGGAGAGGACGATCCCGAGGACGAGCAGAAGCAACAGCGGTGCGATGGCGAAGGCCAACCGCTGCACGAGAGGCGGCTTGCCGGTGGCCTTGGAGTTGTCGCCGCCTCCTGTCGGCGCCGATTTCCACGCCGTATAGATCGAGCTCACAGCCGCCAGAGCGAAGGCACTCCAGCCGCCGGCCTGCGCCGCTTTGTGTTGTGTCTCCGTCAGAAGGAACTTGAAGATCGTCGAGCCGAATCCGGCGAAGAGAAAGATCACGAGCGTGAAGACCGAATACGCCAACGTCTTGGTCTGCAAATTGACGAAGCGGCTGCGCCAGAAGTCACCGTCGCTCCACTTCACCTTGCGTACGAGCTTCCACCAGGCCAGCCTCGCCACGACGAATACGAGCCAGAAGCCGAGCGCGATCCAGAACACTTCAGGGATCGGTGCTCGCACCACTTCCCTGGCCAGATAGGTGAGCGCCAGGAATGCCAGGATGCTGAGCGACACCGCGACTTTGTCGGCCAGCGTCTCCCACCTGCGGCTGAACACCGCCCAGAATGTGACGGCGACGCAACTGCCGAGGTAGAGCAGCCCGGGGATGACGAGCGCGAGTTCGAGGCGATCGTAGAAGTCGATGTCGTTCGGCTTATCGAACGGCAACGTGAACCACGCTTGCCCGATCATGATTGCCGCGAGAAGCATTGGCAACAGGATCATCCAGGTGAGGCTGATGTTGCGTCCGACGATGGCCACGGCCCGCCAGGTATCGGCGCTGAGCAGGCCCTTGCGCGGCGTCATCACGTTCGAAAAGAGGCGCAGGTGATGGATCGGATCCTCGGCGGCAGTGATGGCGCTGTCTTTGATCTGCGGACGGTCAGACAGGCTCCTGCTTCCTTCATTCTCCATCTGCGCGCGGCGTTCGTCGCGCTCGCTCTCGATGTCCTCGGCCGGCGGGAAGACCTCGCCGGGCATCCGTTCGTTTCGGGAGAGCCAGGCGCTCCACCATCCGCCGGTGTAACCGCCGCCGGAAACGGTGGAGAGGTAATCGAACGATGTCAGTTTCCCTGCCGCGGCCAGCGCCTGCAGCATGCCGAGGTTGAATGTCGCGCTGCGAACACCACCGCCGGACAAGGCCAGACCGGTGATCCGCGGCGGACGCCCATTCACTCGTGCCGGAGCTGCTTTGCCGGCCACGAGCCGTCGTGCGTCGATCTCGTCGTACTCCCTGGCAATGACATCCGGGAAGCGGATTCGCGCGGTGAAATCAAGCTCGTCGCAGGGGATATCGGGCCTGGGATCGTTTGCGGGCATTTGCGTTATCCCTCATCTTAGGAGAGATGCGTACCGAGGTTTCCCTACCTCGGCGTAACCAAACACGTATTGCATCCCTGTCATCTCCTCATCCCGCGCTAACGCCGTCGCATTCGCGACGATCACCCTTGACAATCACGTGATGCGGTGTTATACATATCTATAACACTGCGCGCGCGGGTTGAGTTCTCAAGGAGGATCGATGGAATCCCTGATGGAGCTGGAACCACAGACGGAGTCTGCCTCGCTGACCGCTCCGATTTGGCAGGATGTGCTGGCCCAGGCGGTGACGGGCGAGCTCGTCGCCGCGATGAACTACGCTGCCCTGGCGGAGATCTGCGACGATCCCGAAGAAGCCGGCGAGGCACGGGAGCATGCGGCGATCGAACGGGCGCACGCCGCGGCCTTCATGGCCGTGGGCCGGAAGATCGGAGTCGACGTTGTCAGCAATGTCGACGGAAAACATTGGAAGCGGCTCCGCGAGGCGTTCATGCGCTGCGTCGCGGAGCGCGACACGATCGGCTGCCTCATCATCCAGGAGATCATGCTGGAAGCCTTTGCCCTGGCGAGCTACACGCGCGTGGCGATCGTTGCGCCGGAGAGTCTCGGCAGGGTCTTCGGTGCCATCGCGGCGGACGAGCAGGAACACGCGGATCACGCCATGGCCATTCTCAAAGCGGAGCGCGACGCGAATCCCGATCGCTTCGACGACAAGTTGCACCGGCTGCATCTCGAGGTGATGACCACTCTGGCCGCGATGCTGACGAAGGAATGCAAAGACGGACATTGCGAAGTGTGCCAGTCCAGCTGTGTGAAGCCGTCGTTGTTCGAAGTGAACCTGAGCGCCGCGTTGCTCCGCGGAGCGTCGCTGCAGCAGTACCTGAAGACGCTCGACGCGTTGGGCTTGCCCGGGGAGGTCACACTCGCATGGATTGCGCAGTTGCCCGTATAGCGCCATCGGCTGCGCCGCAAGTCGATTTCGCTCTGGTCGGACATCCGGAGAGTTGGAGCGCAGCGGCCGAGGTGTTCTCGGCTCTGCGCGGACCGGAGTTCATGCCTCTGCCGGACGACGAGATCAGGGACATCCTTCCGTGGATTCCGCCCCGAGCCGTCTGCCGCGTCGACGTGAAATCGATCGGCGACGTGGCGGCGCATGGCCTGTACATCGATTCGTTCATTTCTCCCGACCGCCTGGATGCCGCCTGTGTGCGGGAGAATCTGACGCGCGTTCGGGCGGCCGCGGCGTACGCCATCAAGGCAGGAGCGAGGATCGTCAGCCTCGGCGGATTCAGTTCCATCCTCATCGAGGGCAACTTCGATCAGCTCCCGCCGGGAGATCGCACTGTTTTCACCACCGGCAACACGCTGACGGTTGCATTCATCGTTCGGGGCATCGAGACGATGTGCGCGCTCCAGGGGCGCCACCTTCGGCGATCGACGCTGCTCGTGATCGGAGCGACGGGAGACGTCGGTTCGGGCTGCGTCCGTTGCCTGGCGGGAAAGGTCAAGCGAGTGCAGCTCTACGCACGCAATGCGGAGCGGCTCCGGCGGTTGGCGACGGAGCTGGAAGCCGAAGGAGTCTGCGTTGAGATCGGAACGGACCTCGATCAGTTTTCCGAGGAAGCCGACCTGGTGATCTGCGCGGCCAGCCTCTCCAATCCATCCCTGCTCTTAAACCAAATCGCACCCGACGCCCTCGTCTGCGATGCCGGCTATCCGAAGAATCTGTCGCCGGATGCAGAGACGTCGCGAGCCACTGTTTTTTTCGGAGGGCTGGGACAGATCACCGGCGGAATGACGTTCGACCCCGATCTTCATGGGATTCTGAACCATCATCCGTTCCCCGATGTGGCGCACGGATGTCTGCTGGAAGGCATCGCTCTGACGCTGGAAGGACGGTTTGAGTCCTTCTCTCGCGGAAGGGGCGCCATCACGCCGAAGCACGTCGAGGAGATCGAGACGATCGCCTCACGGCACGGCATCTACCTCGCGCCTTTTTTCAACGGCGCGGGACCGCTGACGTTTACAATGAAATGACGCCTTCAGAATGGACCGCGAGTGGGACGACACACAACCAATCTATCGCCAGCTTCGGGGCCGTATCGTGGCCATGATTCTGGAAGGATTGCTGAAGGAAGGCGATGCAATCCCATCGGTCCGTACCGTGGCCACTGACTATCGAGTCAACCCGCTCACGGTTCTGAGAGCCTACCAGGAGCTCGTCGACGAGAAGCTGGTCGAGATGCGTCGCGGCCGCGGCATGTTCGTCAACGCCGGCGCACGCGACCTCCTGATGCACAGCGAGCGTCAGAAGTTTCTGGAAGAGGAATGGCCGCGGATTCAGGAGAAGATTCAGCGGCTGGGTCTGACGGCGAAGGAGCTCCTCAAGCGTCGTGAGGAGAAGCGCTGATGGCGGTCATCGAGGCGCAAGGCATTCGGAAATCGTTTGGGACGACGGTTGCCCTCGATGGCGTCGATCTGCGCGTCGAGGAAGGGCGCATCGTCGGGCTGATCGGTCCGAACGGCGCCGGCAAGACCACCGCGCTCAACGCCATTCTCGGCCTCACTACGTATCAGGGACAGCTCACCGTCCTGGGGCGCGATCCGTGGTCCGCACGCGCACAACTGATGACCGACGTCGCCTACATCGCCGACGTCGCCGTGCTGCCGCGCTGGATCCGCGTCTCTCAATTGCTCGACTATGCCGGCGGCGTACACCCGCGATTCGATCGTGCGAAGGCCGAGGGATTCCTGGCCAGGACGGCGATCAAGCGCAATTCCAAAGTGCGGGAGTTGTCGAAGGGGATGGTCACGCAACTCCACCTGGCGTTGGTCATGGCCGTCGATGCCAGGCTGCTGGTGCTGGACGAACCGACGCTCGGCCTCGATATCCTCTACCGCAAGCAGTTTTACGACTCGCTGCTGAACGACTATTTCGATCAGAGCCGCACCATTCTGGTGACCACGCATCAGGTCGAAGAGATCCAGGACGTGCTGACCGACGTGGTGTTCATCAACCGCGGCCGCATCGTTTTCGGATCGAGCATGGAGCAGTTCGAGTCGCGCTATCTGGAGGTCGTGGTTCGTCCGGACCGTCTTGACGCCGCCCGCGCGCTCCGGCCCATCCACGAGCGTCAAGTCCTCGGGCGCAGCATTCTGCTCGTAGATGGTGTCGATCGTGAGCAACTGGCCGCGCTGGGCGACGTGCGCAAGCCGAGCCTCGCCGATCTGTTCGTGGCGGTGATGGAGGGGGAGGGAGCGACGCCATGAACGCCTTAATCTGGCAAGTGCGTCGCGAGCTGTGGGAGAACCGCTCGATCTATCTGGCGCCGCTGATCGTAGCGGCGGTGATCGCGCTCGGCTCGATCGGCGCCGTCAGGCACAATCTGAAACCGGATAATCTCGCCACGCACGACGAGCTCGTAGGCGGGATCCTGATGGCCACAACGTTGATCGTGGCCATCTTTTATTGTCTCGACGCGCTGTACGGCGAGCGCCGCGACCGCAGCGTTCTTTTCTGGAAATCGATGCCGGTCTCGGATTGGACGGCCGTAATTTCGAAGATGATCGTGCCGATGGTCGTCCTTCCGGTGATCACGTTCGTGCTCACCATCGTCACGCAGCTGATCATGCTGCTGGCAAGCAGCGCCTATCTGTCGATGCACGGACGGAGCGCAGCCGCGCTGTGGCAGTTGCCCTGGCTGCAGATGACGTCGGGACTTCTCTATCACCTCATCACCGTCCACTCGCTCTACTACGCGCCGATCTTCGGCTGGCTGCTGCTGGTCTCCGCCTGGGCCAAGCGCCAGCCGTTTCTGTGGGCCTTCCTGCCCCTCGCCGCAATCGGCGCCCTCGAGAAGGTCACCCTCAACACCACCCATTTCGCCCTGATGCTGGGCTCGCGCATCAGCGGCGGGATGGAGGCTAACCCCGCAAAGGGAAGCACGATGATGATGCTCTGGCCCTCTCAACCCTTCGAATTCCTGACCAGATCCGGCCTGTGGATCGGCTTCGCCATCGCGGCGATATGCATCGCCATGGCAGTGCGCCTGCGACGCTACAGGGATCCGATTTGAAGCGGTAGCGGGCGCATCCCCTACGGAGCCGCGACTTCGAGGGCTAGAAACTGGCCGCTGTTTGCCTTGAGACCGACCGACGCGCTCACCACGTAAACGTAGTAAATCCCGGGCTGGGTTGGCAGGACTGTCGTCTCGTAGCGGCCGTTGCTGATTTCGGTCAGTGGTTGGTGGCGGGTCCAGCCGCCGGAGGCGCGGAAGGCGACGATCTGACTGTCGTGAAGACCGGTCAGCGGTTTGCCGGTGGCTCGATCGGTGAGGCGGAAGGTCAGTTTGACTTCTGATCCTGCGGTGAACGTCCGACTTTCGAGCAGCGGCTCGACGGATACGCCGGCTAGCCGCTCGGCGGCTCGTTTGGGGTCCTCGCGGACGGCAACATCGAAACAGGTCACTACCCGCGGCGAGTTCACGAAGATGGCGGCGTCGTACGAGCCCAAATCGGGGAGGCGGGTCACGGTCGAAAAGACGCCGGGAGTGCGTTCGCGCAGCGTGCGGTCGATGACCAGCACCGCGCGCGGGGCGTGGCCGTAGTTCGAGAATGTCCCCATCGGAGCGGCCATCCCCTCCTTGTAGTAGTAGATCGAGCCGTCCGCGGGATGGGCTACCAGGACCGCGCCACTCTCCGGCGCCTCCACGATTCCGTCCGCAGGCGTCAGCGAGCCGGCGTCGCCGAACGACTTCTGACCGGCCGGAAAGTCGACCACGGAGATCGCTTTTCCTTCCCGCAGATCCCCCAGCGGCACCATCAGCACGACGTCGCTTCGAAGGTGGCGGACATAAGCCAGGTTCTGCGTGAACGTGACCTCGAACGGTCCCCCGTCGAACTTGCCGCGCTGCACCAGCTGGCCGGAAGCGGCGTCGAATATCTGAATCAGGTCTTTGGGAGTATTAACGATGAAGGCGTAGCGGCCGTCCGGCGTGAAGCGAATGCGCGTCGCCCCCGCCTCGGCCTGAACCGTCGCGCGGATACGGCGTCCTTTCGGATCGATGATCGCGATTTTCCCATCGTTGCCGAGGACGTAGGCCATCTCGCTTGCGGAGGAGAACGCTACCGCTTCGGGCTCGGATGGGAGTGCGATCGTGGATGTTTTGCCGCCGGTCTCGACGAGCGTGGCCACCTTCGCCTCGGAACTCGTGACGATGAGGAATCGCCCGTCCGCACTGAATGCGAGATCGTGCTCTCCGGCAGGAATGGGGAAGCGCCGTTTGACGGCTGCGTCGCGCCCGATCTGTGAAAGGGTCGTCGCGGCGGCAACCCATACGGAGTCGCTTTTGGGCTGCGCAACGACGCGCTTCGGCGTGAGGCCGGCGTCGAGATTCGCCACGACCTTCCACGACGTCGTGTCGACCACTGCCACGGAGTTCGTATCGGGCATCGTCACGAACAGGCGGTCGGTGCCGCTGAGCGCCCAGTCATGTCCTCGGCTGCGCAGCTCCACGAGCGCGAGTAGGCGCGACCCGCCGAAGCTGAATCGAGGATCGACCACGGAGAGGGTCCGATCTTCGTTGAGCGTCACGACGTCGTAGACATTGAGGTCGAGCGCCGGCGTCGAGAAGAGATTGCCGCCCAGAAAGGAAGCGATTTTCGCCTCGCAATCCGTGCGGCCGGCGGGGGAAGCGTCGTCGCGGGAGCTGAACCAGGCGGCGGGCGAGGCTCCGCGTAGTGGTGCGCCCGTCGTGGCGTCGGTGAGCTTGACCGTGACGCGCGCGGGGGCTCCCTCGCGCAGGATCGAGCCGGCGATCGGAGCCACCGTCAGATCGACGGCGATCCCTTGATCGACGTGTCTGGAATGGAGAGAGGCGCCATGGGCCGCGCAAACCAATAGCAGAGCGGCGATGGCCGGGAGGGGACGGGCGGACACGTTCGAATGATAAGACGCTCCTCCGCCGGCGGCTGTGAACCCGGCGTAGTTCACAGAGCGCTTCCCCGAGGCGTCTTACCAGCAGAAAACATCCGCTGAATCTCGAGAGGATCTCGATTTCGCACGCTTTGCTCGTGGCGGCGACGCATCGCTTTCCCGTTTTTGGGATGAGGAGAACAGGATGACCGGATCGACCTCGAGACTCGCCGAGCGGCTGGAACGGCCCGATCTCGCGCCGCCTCGGCCGCGAATCGCCATCGAGGCGTTTGCCGGTGCCTGGAAGAAAACAAACGAAAAGCAGCAGTGGATCGACTCGCTGAACGTGGAGACGGAAGGCGACGACCTCTACGTCACGATCTTCGGGAGCTCACCGCCGTCGCCTCGTTCGTGGGGACGCGCCAAAGCCGAGACGATTTACTCCGGCGGCATTGCCACGGGCGACGCGCGGGCCGGCGCCTTTGCCACTCGGTATCGCTTCGATGATTTCGACGTGGAGGTACAGGCCAACCTCAACCTCGGTCTTCTCGTTGTGGCGACCTTCGTCCGCTTCCGCGAGGCGGGAGCGTCGCACGATCGCTTCACACGCGAGTTCTTCTACCGCGATCACGAAGGAGATGCGTCATGACGATCGTCGCTCCTGCCGCGGCAGCACTCGCTCTGGACGTGATTCTTGGCGACTGGAGAAATACGAACGCCAGGGGATCGCTGGCGCGCATCGTCTGCACGGCGAATGACAACGATTCGGTCGATGTCCGTGTCTTCGGCCATTTCGATGGCGCGGATGAGGATTGGGGCAGCGTTCCCGGTTCCGTCTTCGCATTTACCTTCGACGATCCCGCGGCGGGTGCATTCAGCGCGCACTTCGAGCGTGGCAAAACCAGCGTCGATCTGCAGGCAAACGTCAAATTGGGCGTGCTGGTCGTCGTCGAGCTGACGGCTTTCAATGACGACAGCGGACGTTCGAACTTCTTCGATCGCGAATTTTTCCACCGGGTGGACTGACCATCAGGAAGCCGATGACGACACTGCCGGCACTTCCGAAGCGAATCATCTGGGCGTTCGCGCTCGGGCTGGTCATCTTCTATACGCCGTACGCCGGCCTGGCGAAGGCGGTGACGTCTGGCCTCGTGCCCGGAGTGCCGCTGGGACTCGTCGGCATGGAGATTCTTCCCGCCGCCATCCTGGGAACGGTTCTCACCTGGCCGATCATCATCACGCTCCTGGGGTGGTGGAAGTACGTCGATGTCCGGCGCGTCGCCGGCATCCCCATTCCGGTGACGACGCCGACGGTCGCCCTCTCGGGAGTTGGCCTGGCTCTGATCATCGGCAGCACCACCGTCGCCTACACATTCAAAGGAATCTCGATCGTTCTGGCGTTGCTGTTGATGCGTGGCGGCCTGCTGATCATGGGGCCGATCATCGACGCGATGTTCGGTCGGAGAGTGCGCTGGTTCTCGTGGGCGGCGCTGGTCATCAGCTTCGTGGCGCTCTTCGTCTCGCTGGCCGGCGCCAAAGACCGCTCTCTCCCGTTGCTTGCGGCGTTGAACCTCGGTGTCTATCTAACCGGCTACGCGCTGCGGACGCCGTGCATGACAAAGGTGGCCAAGGTTACGGATCGCGAGACTACGTATCGCTATTTCGTGCAGGAGATTCTCGTCGCCAGCGTCGTGCTGCCGGCCATTCCGGCCATCGCCGCACTTCTCGGATTCGGGCCGGTGTCGCTGGCGCTCCGCCGAGGGTTCACCACGTTCTGGACGATGCATCCGGCTGCCGTCGTGCCGGTGGTGCTGATCGGACTCTTCTACGCGAGCCACAATATTTTCGGAACGCTGATCTATCTCGATTGCCGGGAGAACACCTTCTGCATCCCGCTCTTCTGCGGAGCGAGCTTCCTGGCCGGATACTCGGCGGTCTTCCTGCTGTCGGTCTTCTTCAACTTCCCGGCGCCGCCGATGTCGCAGTTCGTGTCGTCGGCGATGATCATCGGAGCGCTGGCGCTCCTTTCGCCGTTCCATCACCGGCTGGAAGATGCGTGGGAGTTCCTGACCGGCGGTCTGCGCGGCGCAACGCTCGTCAGCGCACACGAACGGGTGATCCTCTTCGTCTGCAGCGGCAACACCTGCCGCTCGCCGATGGCAGCGGCGATCTCGAACGCGGAGATCGCGCTTCGCACAGGCATTCCGATCGGCAGTATTCGCGCCGAGAGCGCCGGCCTGACGCCGCGCACGGGCTCGCCGATCACCCCCGAATCGAACCGCGCCTTGCACGCGATGACGATTCCACCGTCGCAACACATCGCGCGGCCTTTGACGCCGGAACAGGTCGCCGCCGCCGATTTCATCTATTGCATGACCGAGTCGCAGCGGCAGATGCTCGTGCAGCAGTTTCCCAATGCGGCGGCGAAGGCGCATTGCCTCGATCCCGCCGGCGATATCCCTGATCCGATCGGGCACGGAGACGAGGTTTATGCCGAGGTCGCGCGGCGGTTGCGGGATCTCGTGCGGATGCGTTTCGACGAGATGGGAATCGGTGCTGCGATGAGGGCCTGAACGATGCCACTGCGTTTCCACTGGAGCATGTCGTCGGCCGGCGAAGAGCTCAAAGGAGCCAAGGCGCGCGGCGCTGTCTCCGGGATTCCCAATCTCGACGCGCACGTGCGCTTCTGCAAAACGGCCGAGGAGTGCGGGATCGAGTCGCTGCTGACGGCGTTCGGGTTTCATCGCGCCGATCCGATCGTTCTGGCGGCTGCACTGGGTATGCTCACCACGCGCATCAAATTCATGGTCGCTGTCCGTTCCGGCGTCTGTTCGCCAACGCTGTTCGTGCAGCAGGTGAACAGCGTGGCCGCTCTCACCGGCGGCCGCATCTGTCTGAATGTCGTCGCGGGCCACACGCCCGAGGAGCAGAAGTACTACGGCGATTTCCTCGCGCACGACGAGCGCTACGAACGGACCGACGAGTTCCTCACGGTCTGCAATGCCTTCTGGAAAGGCGAGGGGGAAGTGAATTTCGCCGGCAAGTACTACACGGTGGAGAAGGGGAAGTTGAGCACGCCCTTCGTCGCTCCCGACAGGACTTCGCCCGAGATCTTTCTCGGCGGCAACTCCGCTCCCGGCGAGAGACTGGCGGCGAAACATGCGGACTGCATGTGGCGCCTTCCCCAGCCGGCGGATGCGATGCGCGACTGCGTACGGCCGCTCGTCGACGGAGGAATCGAGGTCGGCATCCTCGTCTCGCTTCTCGTCCGCGAGACGCACGAAGAAGCAGTCGAGGCGACCGAGCGGCTCCTGGCGCGCTTCGACGGCGCGCCGCGGCGGACGCACGAGGAGTTTGCGAAGAAGTCGGATTCCGTGGCCTTCACGTCGACGTACAAACTGGCCAAGGCCGACGACTGGCCGGCGCCGTATCTCTGGACCGGCGCTGTTCCCTACATGGGCGCGCCCTCGGTGGCCATCGTCGGCTCGGCGGAGGAAGTGACGGATGCGCTTTTCGCGTATCGCGACGCGGGCGTGACTCAGTTCCTCTTCATGGGCTGGCCCGATCTGGAAGAGATGGCGCGCTTCAGCCGGCAGGTGCTGCCGCTGGTTCGCGCACGGGAAGAAGCGGAAGCGCGGCGCGAGGAGGTGGCGGCATCATGAACGAGCTGAAGTTCCACTGGCGGCTGACGCAGGGCGGCGAGCGCCCCGGCGCTTCGCGCGGACATCAGGCAAGCCTCGGCGAGACCGGTCTGGCCGACCTTCCGCAGCGCATCCGTTTCTGCAAACGTGCCGAGGAGCTGGGGATCGATTCGCTGCTCACGGATTTCGGGTGGTCCAAGCCCGATCCGATGTTCCTCGCCTGCGCCATCGGGCTGCAGACCGAAACGATCAAGTTCATCGTTGCCTATCGTTCGGGCCTGATCTGTCCGACATCCTTCGTGCAGCAGCTCAATACCCTCTCCACGCTCATCGACGGGCGCTTCTCCATCAATGTGATCGCCGGCGACACGCCGGAAGAGCAGCACTACTACGGAGACTGGCTGCCGCACGACGAGCGCTATGCGCGCACCGAGGAGTTCCTGGCGGTCTGCCATGCGCTGTGGCGCCGCGACGGGCCTGTGAACTTCGAGGGGAAGTACTACAAAGTTGAAGGGGGGAAAATCAATACTCCTTTCACCGCGCCGGATCGTACGTTTCCGGAGCTGTTCATCGCCGGCAATTCGAAGCAGGCGCACGATCTGGCCATCAGCCAGGGGACGATCTGGATGCAGATTCCCGACACGCCGAAGAAGATGGCCGAGCGGGGAGCGGACGTACTGGCCGCGGGGAAAGAGCTGGGCGTACGCTGCTCGATCATCGGCGGAGCCACGCGCGGCGAGGCGCTGGAAGCAGCGTACGCGCTGGTGTCGACGACGCGCGAGGGATTCGATGACGGCGCGAAGGAGCGGGAGTTCATGCGCAAGAGCGATTCCGTGAACGTCCGCTCGACGTACGCGATGGCCGGCGAGGCGGAGTGGCTGACGCCGTGGCTGTGGACGGGCGCCGTCCGGACGCATGGTGCGCCGTGCATCGCCCTCGTCGGCTCGCCGCGCGAGATCGCGGACGGAATCGAGGAGTACGTCGACGCCGGCGTGACGCAGTTCATCCTGGCAGGCTGGCCGAAGCTTGAGTCGATGGAGTTCTTCGGAGAGCAGGTGCTGCCGCTGATACGCCAGCCGAAGGAGATTGCTGCCGCGTTATGAAGTCGATTCTTCACAAGGCCTCGGCGGCCTCGGTCGAGCACGACCCATTTCCGCACGTCGTCATTGATGACGCGCTCGATCCAGACCTCTACGCGGCGCTGGTGGCGTCGTTTCCGAACTGGCGATCGTTCGTTGCCGACGGCAAGACGCAGAACAACAGTAATTACCGCATCTCGGCGAAAGACCTCCTGACCGTCGGCCGCTACGCCAGCGCGTGGCGCGAGCTGGCGACGCTGCACACGTCGGCCGAATTCTTCCGCGACGTCATCGACGTCTTCGGCGACGTCATTCGCGCGATGCATCCGGCGCTGGAGGCGCAGATCGGCAAACGGCTCGAAGAGTCGGCGACGAGCGTGCGCTACGCGGAGCCGACTCGCGATTTTGCGATGGATTGCCAGATCACCTGGACGTCGCCCGTGCGGCGCCGATCGAGCTCCGCGCCGTGTCATGTCGACCGGAACGTGGCGCTCTACGCCGGCATGCTCTACATGCGCCCTGCCGACGATGACGTCGACGGAGGCGATCTCGAGCTCTATCGCTTCCGGCCGGGGCAGCGTCGTTACAACGCCGACCGCTCCATCGATCTTCGGCGGGTCGAAACCGTCAAGAGGATCGGCTATGCAGCGAACCGGCTGGTCTTCTTCATCCATTCGCCGGACGCTGTGCACGGCGTGACGCAGCGGTCGCCGACCCCGTTGCCGCGGCTGCATGTGAATTTCATCGCCGAGGCAAGAGAGAAGATTTTCTCGCTGCCGGGGAGCGCGACGGGGGAGGCGGCATGACCATCGACGAAAGCGTCGCCGTCATCGTCTGCGCGGGTCCGTCGCTCGACTTGCTGTCGCGCGCGGCGTGGGAAGACGTTCATCGCGCCGGCGAAATTGTCTCCATCAATGGCGGTGCCACCGCGGCCGGCGTGCTCCGTCATGACGTGCGATTCACCTGCATGGCGGCGATGGACATGAAGCTGGGGCTCGCCCAGACCGTGCCGTTGCTGCCGCGCGTCTGGCAGGAGACGCAGGCGTGGCGCATCACCTCATCCGACGCGAGAGACATGGAGGCGGAGACGTACGTTCGCGAGCTGGACGAGCTCGATGGCGTGCGCGGATGGAGCGACGATCACGATGGCGGTTACAAAGGCGGAAGCAGCGCCATGATCGTCGGAAACTGGCTCGCCAATCCGTGGTCCGACGATCCGGCCGCGCGCGAGGAGCGTGAGCGGATTGCGGCGACGCGCGGAAAACGCATTCCGCGCCGCGGCTTCAAACGGCTGGTCTTCATCGGTCTGGACATGGTTGCCGGCGACGGGCGCCACGCCAACGGCGCAGGGACGCATATCAGCGGCTTTGCATCGTCGATGGGGCGCTTCCGAAAGGTGGCCAAAAGCTGGGGGCGTTTCTGCGAACAGGCGGAACGGCGCGGCGTCGAGTGCGTCAACCTCACGCCGGGCACTGGCCTGCGGCAGATGCCGCGCGCCAACGTTCCGGCGTCGTGGCTGCTGTCCGATTACGTGATGCAGCTCGCCTCCGGAGGAAGAGGCTGACGTGCCGGTCACATTCATCGCCTGCGTCGAGCGGGGTGAGCTCGAAGAGAAGACGCTGCTTCTCTGCCGCTCCATCCGTCGTTACGGCGGCCGCTTCGCCGACGCGCCGATCATTACGTTTCAGCCGCGCCGCGGAACGGAGGTCTCGGATGCGACTCTGCGCGGCTTGGAATCGCTCGGCGTCGTCCACGTCACCGAGATCCTGAACGAAAATCTCGCCGGATACGCCATCGGAAACAAGGTCTTTGCCTCGGCGCGCGGCGAAGAGATGGCCACGACGGAGTTCGTCGCCTTCCTCGACAGCGACACGATTCTGACCTCCGAGCCGGTTGCCTTTGAACTTCCCAATGGCATCGACGCCGCGGCCAGGCCGGTCGATTACTGGCGGCACGGCAACGAACCGGCCGACGATCCCGAGTACTGGAAGACGCGCCACCGCCGCGTGGCTTCCGCGGGGCCCGGCGATCCGATCGACGACTACTGGGAACGCATGTACGAGCTCTGTGGCGTGACGAATCGGCCGTGGTGCGAGACCGTCGGCGACCGGAAGCGCATTCGCGCCTACTTCAACTCCGGCCTGGTCGTGGTGCGGCGCGCGTCCGGTCTCTTCGCGCAGTGGAAGCGCGATTTTCTCCGGCTCATCGAGGCGGACCACATCCCTCCGGGCGGCGACCGCCACTACCTCGATCAGCTCTCGCTTGCAGTGATGATGGCGCGCGTGTGGGATCGCGTGCAGATCTTCGACGGCCGCTACAACTATCCGCTCATCGGGCGGCCGCTGCTCACACCGCCGTTCCGCAACGCGCAACTCGAAGAGCTCGTCCACGTGCACTACAACCGATACTTCAACGTTCCGGGATTTCTGTCCTCCGTCCGTCCGCGGCTTCAGCGCGACAGTGAGGTCGTAAGCTGGCTCGGACAGTTTCTGCCGCTGCAACCGATCCTTCAAGAGTGAGCGAGACGATCATGCGATTGACGCAAGAGCAGATCGATCAGTACGACGAAAAGGGGTTTCTCGTGTTTCCGGAGCTCCTCGCTTCACCGGAGCTCGACGTCATCGAAGGCGCGATCCCCGACCTTCTCGGCCGCCACGGTCCGGACGTCGTGCGCGAAGATCACGATCCGGACGTCGTGCGGATGGTGTTCGGCGCGCACTTTCATCACGACGTTTTCAGCCGGCTGTCACGCCATCCGCGTCTTGTGACGCCGAGCGAACAGATCGTCCGCGACCGCGTGCATGTTTATCAGTCGCGGCTCAACGCGAAGTCGAGTTTCCACGGGACTGGCTGGGCGTGGCATCAGGACTTCAATCAGTGGCATCGGCAGGATGGGATGGCGCGGCCGCAGACGGTCGTCGTCGGCATCTATCTCGATGACGTCAATCCATGCAACGGACCGCTGCTCATCATTCCGGGTTCGCACAAGAAGGGACACTTTTACAATCCGAACGGCATGGAAATCGACGACGTCACCATCGTCAGACTCGCCGGCGAATCAGGAATCGAGCCGATCATGGGACCGCCCGGAACGGTCGTCTTCTTCGACGCGCTGAGCGTGCACGGCTCCGCGGCGAACATCTCCCCCTGGCCGCGCCGCATCTTCTACCTGAATTACAACGCCATCTCGAACCGGCAGATCCTCCCGCTCCGCGAGGCGTTTCATTGCAGCGTCGATCTCACGCCGGTGTCTGTCCTCGCGGACGATTGCCTGCTGCAACGGGAGGCCAGCGCGTGACGGCGACGCTCGACGAGCGCCACACGCCGGTGCGCAGCCGCCCCTTTGCGCCGCCCTGCCAGATCGCGGGGCGCGAGGCCGAGCTGCTGATGGAGGTCCTGGAAAGCGGCTGCTGGTCCGGTTTTCGCGCCGGCGCGAACGGCGCCGACATTCGCGAGGCGGGCACGATGTCGTCCGCGGCCGCGCTGCAACTGAATCCGACCGAGCTCCGTTTTCTCGGCGGGCCGATGGTTCGCAAGCTCGAAGCAATGTTTGCCGATCGCTGCGGCACCGCGTATGGCGTAGCCGTCAACTCGGCGACCTCGGGACTGGTAGCCGCATTCGGCGCGATCGATCTCGAACCGGGCGACGAAGTGCTCGTTCCGTGCATGTCGTTCCACGCCACGGCCACGGCCATTCTGGCGTTCGGCGCGGTGCCGGTTTTCGCCGAGGTTGATCCGGAGACGCTTTGTATCGACGTGGCTGATGCGGAGTCGAAGATCACCGATCGGACGCGCGCCATCGTCGCCGTCCACCTCGGCGGGAACTGCGCCGACATGGACGCGGTGATGGATCTGGCTCGTCGCCGAGGACTGCGCGTGATCGAAGACTGCGCGCAGGCGCCGGGCGCGCGCTTCCGCGATTGCGAAGCCGGCTCCTTAGGCGACGCCGGCGTTTTCTCGCTCACGGAAACGAAAACCATCACGTGCGGCGAAGGAGGCATCGTCGTCACCAACGATCCTCGCGTCGCGCTCAAGCTGCGGCTGATCCGCAATCACGGCGAAGGACTGGCCGCCCACGACTGGAGCGATGCCGAGCTGGCGAACGTCATCGGATTCAACCTTCGTCTCACGGAGTTACAGGCGGCAGTGGCAGTGGCGCAAACGGAAGCGCTCGACGAACGAAACCGCGAACGCTGTGTGAACACTTCGCACCTGCGCGAGCGCCTGCGCAGGTTCCCGTTTCTCACTCCGCAGCGAATTGATGCGCACGTGAATGAAGCGCCGTACGCGGCGACGTTCCGCTACGTGCGCCGCGACGGCATGCCGTCCCGCGATGAGGTGGTGCAGCGGCTGCAGCGCGAAGGCGTTCCTGCAGTCGGCGGCTACGAGCGGCTCCTGCACGAGCACCCGCTCTTCGCGCGGCGCATCGCCTACGGCACGGGCGGCCATCCCTTCACGCTTCGCCCGAACGTGCGCTACGGCAGCGGCACGCTGCCGCGCTCGGAAGCGCTCAACCGCGAGCTGATCTGGTTCACGTGCATCAACTCGCCCAACACCGTCGACGATATGGACGACATCGCGCGGGCATTCGAAAAGGTGTTCGAGCCGTGAAGGAAACGTTCGACCGCGACGGCATCCTCTTCCCGATCCGCGTTCTGACGGATGCCGAAGTGGAGCGTTATCGCGCGGACGTGGAGCGGACGATGTCGGATTGCGGAAGCGACCGCCGCCTCGATCAACTCCACCTGTTCTTCCGCTGGGCGTACGAGCTGGCTACGCATCGCGGCGTCGTCGATGCCGTTCGCGAGATCCTCGGCGATGACGTTCTGGTGTGGGGCTCGCTCGTGCTCTCGAAACCGCCCCACGACGAGTCGTTCGTAGCCTGGCACCAGGACGGGCACTACGCCGAATTCCTCGGCGATGCTCGTGCGCTCTCCGCGTGGATCGCGCTGACGGAAAGCGCGGTCGCCAGCGGCTGCATGCGGGTCGTTCCGGGATCGCAGCGGGTGAAACTGGAGCACGCGGTCACCGCCGCGCCGCTGAACATGCTCAGCCACGGACAGGAGATCGCCGCGGAAGTTGACGAAGCCGAGGCCGTCGACGTCGTACTGCGGCCCGGCGAGATGTCGCTGCATCACGTCGACATCGTCCACGGCTCGAACGCCAACCATTCCGCGGCGCCGCGTACCGGCTTCATCGTCCGCTATACAACGCCCGCTATTCTGCGATCGCGCGCGCCGCTCGTCGTCGCTCATGGACGGGGCGACGCCACGCACGTGCCGCTCGCCTCCGTCCCGCCGCCGGCGGACTTTGTCCACTCCGTCGCCGCGTATCGCGCCCGTTGACCATGCGCGTCACGTTCGTCGTCGCATCGCTTCGCGGAGGAGGCACCGAGCGCGCCATCATCAACATGGCCAACTACTGGGCCGCGCGCGGATGGAGCGTTTCCATCATCACCATCTACCACGGCAGTTCCGAGCCGCCGGCCTATCCGCTCGATCCGCGAGTCGTGCATCACGATCTCGATTGGGAAGTTCCCGAGCGCGACCGGCCGCGGCCGCCCGAGGAGATGCTGCGGCAGATCGACGCCGCGCTCACGCTCTTCACGCCGGCGGCGCGGGAGAAGTTGCAGAGTCATCGTCCCGTCCTGGCCACGCTGCGCCAGGCCATCGTGGCGACGCGCCCCCAGGCCGTCATCTCGATGATCAACGCCACGAACATCCGCACCATCGCCGCGACGCGCGGCCTCGGCGTGCGCGTCTTCGTTTCCGAACGCGGCATCGCCCGCCCGTATGCGCACGAGAAATTGCGTACCGAGGCGTATCAGATGGCGACCGCGGTCGTGGCGCTGACGCCCGGCGATCTCGCGTACTACATCCGGCGAGGAATTCGCCGCGGCTGCGCGATTCCGAATCCTGTGCCGCAGCGTGCCATCCCGCCGCGCGATGACCGCAACGGAACGCGTGTGCTGGCCTCGCTCGGCCGTCTGTCGTGGGAGAAGGGATACGACCTGCTCATCAACGCCTTCGCCCGCATCGCCGGCGATCATCCGCAATGGACGCTGGAGATCTGGGGGAAGGGCAGCGACCGCGAGAAGCTCGAGGCCTACGTCGCGAAACTCGGCGTCGCCGATCGCGTCCTGCTCTGCGGATTCAACCCGAATAATGACGAGGTGCTGGCCCGCGCCGACCTCTACGTGCAGCCGTCGCGGCGCGAAGGCTTCCCGAATGCTCTCTGCGAAGCGATGGCCTCGGGGCTTCCGGTCGTCGCCTTCGACTGTTCCCCCGGCGTGCGCATGATCGTGCGTCACGGCGTCGACGGAGTCCTGGTTCCAAAAGACCAGGCAGGATCGATGTCCCGCGCCCTCGCCGCGTTGATGCGCGATGAGGAAAAGCGCGTTCGCCTCGGCGCGCGCGGTCCCGAGGTCGTGGAGCGGTTTCGCGTCGAGGAGTTGATGGGGCGGTGGGAGGAACTGCTGCAGTGGCCGATGTGATCCAGAGTCTCTGGATCGGTCCGCGCCTCTCCGCGATGGAGCGCCTGACCATTCAGTCCTTTCTGCACAACGGCCACGAATTTCATCTCTACGTTTACGACCACGTCGACGGCATCCCCGAGGGAACGACGGTCTGCGACGGAAACGAGATCCTTCCGCAATCGATGATCTTCGTCTATCGCGATCACCAGTCGTACTCCGGCTTCTCGAATTACTTTCGCTACAAGCTCCTGCTCGACCGCGGCGGGTGGTGGGTTGATACCGATCAGGTCTGCCTCCGTCCGTTCACCGTCGAGGACGAATACGTCTTCGCCAGCGAGCCGGGAAAGCATGGTGAGGACGTCATCTGCGCCGGTGCGATCAAGGCGCCTCGTGGATGTGAAGCGATGCAGTACGCGTGGGATGTCTGTGCTTCCAAGGATGTTTCCACTCTCAAGTGGGGCGAAGTCGGTCCCCGCCTCGTCGCCGAAACTGTGCATCGTTTCGGGCTGGAGCGTTACGTCCGCCCTTCGCGCGTCTTCTGTCCGATCGGCGACGCGGATTGGTTGACGATCATTTCCCCACGCCGCCCCACACTTCCACCCGATGCGCTCGGCGTCCACCTGTGGAACGAGCGGTGGAGGAGGGAGGGGCGGGACAAGGATGCGGAATACCCTGCCAGTTCGCTGTATGAGGGGATGAAGAGAGCTTATTTTGGTTCGCCGCGTCGTTGAATACCGATGATCTGGCAAATAAGACGACCGAACCAGCTGAGTGGAATTGCCGGCGCCCTGTTACATCGGGAGCCCTTCTGCTGGGGAGAAGGACTCTCGGCGGAAGGGCGGAAAGGATTCAAGCAGATCGTGAGAAGCGTTCTGTCGCTGATTTCTCTCCATATTCAAAAGGCTTCGGACGCTGAACGTCACCTCCCCGGACCTGAGCGTCACGTCCGCCGAACTGAACGTCAGGTCAGCAGAACTGAGTTCCGAGTCCGCGCGACTGAGAGGTCACTCCGCGGAACTGAACGTCGAGTCCGCGCGACTGAAAGGCAGTACCGCGGAACTGAGCGTCGAGCTGAGTGGAAAGGCCGGCCACTCTCTCGACAAAAGAGGAACGTAGCGGTTCGATGGATGTAAACTCATTCCACACCTAATGAAAGTTTTCATTTCATACAAGCGCGAGGATGACGACAGCAAGAGGTTGTTATTGCTGCTGCAGGAGGACCTCGACAAGGTCTTCACCAGGGTCTATTACGACCGGCTTCTTCTCCCCGGCAAGGAATGGCGACAGAAACTCCAACAGTGGATCGACCGCTGCCACGTCTTTGTCGTCTTGCTCTCCGAGAAAGCTGCCGGAAGCGACCCCGTGAAGGAAGAAGCAAATTGGGCGTACGACAGATGGATCCGCACCGAGAGGAAAAAGCCGACCATAATCACGGTTACCGTCGACTACTACTCTCAGCCGCTCGAAGGAATTTGGCGCGATCTTAGTGAACTTCAGACATTGAGCTGGAAGGGAGAAACTGACCCTAAACCTATCCTGAAGGAGATCCGCCAGGCAGTAATCGAGGCGGGAAGGCCTCAGGTAAACTGGGCCTTTGCTGTTCTGTTCTTCCTCGCCCTTCTGGCGTACATCTTTATCCAGTTCCCGCTCGACAACATCCGAAAACTGCGCTCCGCATCCCCGGTCACCGACTCGGCGGCTGGGAACGGTACCTCCCTGTCAGAAGCGAAGAAGTATCGTGATAATGCCAGCCGCGTCGGCTGGTCGTTGGACGCCGAGGCTGCCTACCAGCCTTATCTCGCCCGCTGGAGCGAGGTGCACCTTGCGAACGCGCGGACGAACATCACGCAGGGAAAGGTGGCGGAGGGACTCCTCCTCGCGGCGTTGGTGGCACGGGAGAACGGCGGCAACGTCGATCCCTCCTTCCTCAAGGACTATGAAGAGGGGCACTACCGATTGCTGAAGCAAACGCTGCGCACCGGATCTGCCCTCGGTGCCGGCCTCGCGGTCTCATCGGACGGCACGCAGATCGCGGCCGGTGATGCGCTCTGGATCCTGGCGTCGCATACAAAGTGTTCCCTCGGGCCGGACGCGATCAACGCCGTCGCGTTCGGACCTCGGGGGTTGTACACCGGCGGCGATGAGTACGTCCGGCCTTGGACGGTCTGCCACCCCGAAACGCAAATCACCCTCAAGGAGGAAGGGGACGACCTCGAAGACCGGGTGCAATATCTTGCCATCGCACCGGACGACGCGGTCGCCGTGGTGATGCGCAAAGGGAGCTCCGTGCTGCTGCATGAGGGCGGGACGGTTTTCCAGGCTCTGAAACATTCCGCGCCGGTCCGCTCGATTGCATTTGCCAGCGATGGATCGCTGATCACGACGAGCGGCGAGACGTTGAACGTGTGGAACCGGCGCGAATCCCGCCCCACCCCCAGGACGATCAAGACAGGACTGGCGTTGCTCGGCGCGTCGCTGAAGGGTGACTACGTCGCGGTGGCCGGACCGCGGACTGTGAAGGTCTGGCGCTGGCGTCCGGCCTTCCAGGTCCGATACAAGATCCCCTTTGAAATGCCCATCCGCACGGTGGCACTCTCCGACGAGCCGGGTCTGCTTGCGGTCGTGACGGACGAGGGCGTGTCACTCGAACAGACCTCGAAGAACCCTTTCCGTCTGGGCAGCGCGCAATCCGCTGCCAGTGACGTGGTCTTTTCCGACGTGGGAAGGAACTTCATCGTCAAGCGGGTCGACGCCATCGAGATCTGGAATTCCGATCCGGCTTCCACGTCCATGGACGCCCCTCCCAACAATCCTCTCAACGACTGGAGCAGGAAGTTCGGGCTCATCGTCGACGAAAACGGGCATTTTCAGCTCTTCAAGGAAGACCGTTAGCCGCAATTCTGCTTCCGGATTCTCTCCAACTCCTTGAGCACGCCGGGCGCGACCGCCTTGAGCTGCACGGACGACGTGGTCCACTCGATTTCCGCCGCTTCGCAGTTTGTAAAGTAGGCAAATACCTCGCCGAGGTCGTGATGAGGGGCATACAGGTCATGCCATTCGCCGTTGAGCATCCGGTCTTCCGATACATAGGGTTTGAAGTTCAGGCGCTTCTCATCCGGCACAATCCGAAGTACGTCCTGCAACAGACGCGCGACTTGCACCAGTGACGCCCGTTCGCGTGGGTTCTTCAGCAGCAGAGTTGCGTTGTTCCGCGTGGTCCCGTTGCGCTCCTTTCTCAAGGGCTCCAGTTTTCCGTGCGCGCTCAGGAAGTTCTTGATCGCACGCCGGACCATGGTGTTCGGTTTCACGGGGTCTGCTGAATGAAAGGTGAGGCCGCATTTGTCGAGGTTGCATCCGCCGGGCGTATTCGAGGATCGGAAGCGCTGGGCCCCGACGCTGTCAAAGGAAAACGAGGTCACATAAACGTCTTCCTCCGTCGTCGATATGGTGATCGCTCCGCTCTTTTGGGCGGCGTCGGCGAGTATCCGAATCGCGTCGGGCCCGAGATCGTAGGCGACCGCCACCGTGCCGTTCGTCAGGTGAGCCTTGATGGAAGCTCGCCATCCGTTCGACGGGTAATCGAGGGCAACCAGAGGCACGTCTTGGCCGGCCTGCAACCCTTTCAGATACTCCCTGAAGACGAATGGTTCGTCCCCGGTATAGAAGACGACGACGCTCCTGCCCGGGCAACACTGCACCACACTATTCACGTAGTCCGCGAACAGGCGATCCTTGACCTGCGCGGATGCGGTCGATGTGAGGAACAAGAGGAGCAGAATCGGGCCGATCTTCATGGTTTAGTACCTCGCCAGCGTGGAAAACGAAACGATACGTTGATGTTGTGACACGTCCATGGCCAACGCCACTTGCGACCAACGGTTGAGAATCACGCTGAATCCCGCTGATCCGTGCATGGCAGTGCGGTTTTGTGAAAAGAGGAATTGCTGCGGACTGCTGCCGGTGTACTCGAGCGCGTGCGGCGGTTCGCTCCAGGCGCCGGCGCGCAGGGTCAGAGGATGCCGCTGCAGAAAGTCGTTGCGGCGGGCGGCTACGTAGCGGACGCCGAGGTGGTATTCGTGGCCGTCCGGAACGCGGTAGGCCTTCGCACGCGGTTGCGACTCGCAGCGGGTGAAGCCTTCGGAGAACTCGACGAAATCGCGCGACATTTTGGAGTAGGCGACGCGGTCGACGTCCGCGTTGACGTTGAGAAAGGCATTGGGGCGGACGCTGATGCCGGCGCCGTAGAAATCGGGGACATGAAACTTCGCCGGACAGACGTCGGTGAGTCGCTGCGTTTCGTATTTCGGCTCGCTGATCGTCGTAACCGTCACGTCGTACGACGGACCACGGCGGTACACCGCGCCGAAGCGCAGCGACGGCACGATGTCCCAGATGATGCCGGCGCCGTAGCGGATTGCGCTGTCATTCCCTTCCTGCAATTGTGTATTGCGCAGCGTCTTGAGCTCAGCCTCTTTGAAATTAACAAATTGGAAGTCGTAGCGTTTCGTCGTCGAGTGCAGGTCGAAATCGGTGTGCGCGACGTCGATGCCGACGTAGACGTTGTCGAGCACGCGCAACGCAGCGGCGATACCGGCGCTGGCGATTTGCAGGTCGAGCGTGCTGCGCGTCGGAAAAAAACGGTGGTCGCTTCCGTCCTTTTCGAAAAAAATCCCACGCTGCTGCGGCGACGCGGCGTAATTCGCGAGCTGGTGGTAATAAACCGCCACGGCCCATCGCTCGCTGGGGTAGACGGCGGAGGCAAACGAAACGGCCGGGACATTGCGCCGCGTCGTCGCTTCGCGGATGTGGCTGATCGTGTCGGTGTCGATTCTGGTCGGCGCGCCCGAACCACGGCCGGACTCGGGGTTTGACGGGCCGTACGTCCACAACCGCCCTTCGAGGGAGACCTCGGGGCGGAGGATGTTGATGACGCCCGCCGGATTCGCGTACGCCGCCGTGGCGTCATCGGCGCCGCCGATGAACGCACCTCCCATGCCGAGGTGCGACGCGCCGGGATTCAGGAAGTTGAACTGGATCCCCGCATTCACCTCGGCACTCGACTGCGCGAGGATCGGCGTCGCCATGAGAAGAGCAAGTGCGATGAGCCATTTCATGGACGTACCGCCCGCCCTCTCGGAAGCGATGGGCCCGACACGTCGATCGGTCGCCTGACGATGCACGGGATCTCCTGTCCGGCTACCGCAACCGTCGCCTCCCATAGATGCGTGCCGCCGAATTGATACGTGTGTTGAAGCGGACTACCAAAGCCGACCGTGCCATCACCGAACTTCCACGAAACGAATAGGGCGAAGCCAGGCGGAAACGAATCCGCGATGAAGGTGACGGGTACACCGGCAACAGCCGTTTCAGGCACGGTCGCCGTGCACCCCGGCTCGATCGACACCTGGCGCGAAAAGGAAGCCGAGCCGCTGCCCCGCGTGACCATCGCGCTCACGGTGTACGTGGCACCCACCGGGAAACCGGCAGGGAGTGTGAATCGATGACGAACGGTCGAGCCATTCGCAATTGCAAGGGTACCGTCGCCGAACGACCAGGTGATCGTGTCGCAGGCGTCGATGGGGATGAGCGTGGTGAACTCGACGTCCTCTCCCGCTCGGCAGGGCAGGACCGGGAGAACCGGGGAGGCGTTGGATGGGGAGGAACATCCGCTGACCGACCCGGAAAATTCAAAGCTCGGCGTTCCCGGAGGGTCTGTTGGACATCCTTCAATGTCGATGCTCGTCCCGACGAGCGTCAACCCGCTGTCGATGACGGTTCGATCGTGGTTCGCGACGAACGTCTCCGCGGAATCTAACTTCAATTGGATCACGGTGCCGAGCGGCGCATCCGGAGCGAGTCGAAACTTGACGAAGCCGATGAGTTCGAGCTCGCCCGGCGTGAAGGAAAGCTCCTCACCGAAGATGCGCCGCACGTAAAGCGATGCGACGTTGATCAGCGTGCCGCTGATTTCAGGCGGACTGGCGGCCAGTTTGCCCGCGGGTTCGAATTGCAGATCGCAATTCGGGTACGTCGTGCCGAGACAGCCGACGACGAGATCCGGACGCGAATGCGTGATCGAGAAGTCAATCCAGTGAATCGGGACTCCGTCGACTCCGAGCCCCTTTCCGGCGACGTCACGGAAAAACACCGCGACACGCACGACCTCGCCGGGGGCAGCTTGGAGCGGGGCGCCGAGGACGATCTGGTCCTGAGCCCGTGCGGATAGAGCTGCACCAAACAGAAGCGCACAAAGCGCCCATCGCCGCGTCGCGTCCATAATGTAATTCCCGAAGTATTACCTTACGACCGAAGCGACGGAATGACAACCACACGGCTTGGCATGGCCAACCTCCATCTCTTAAGGTAGTAGTGAGAGAAGGGCGGAACTCGTTACACAAAACGTGTCCCCCGTGCATCGGGATTGCGGCGACGACGGCAGGATGGTGTGGCACAGACACTCCTGTCTGTGCTTTGGCAAGGTGCAGTGACTGACGTTGCTATCCCGAGGCTCGCATTGCCTTACCTCGTGTCAGCGCCCGTTTCAGGATCCATCCCACCAGATCGCTGTGTTTCACGGCTGACCAGGTGCCGCCCTGCGAGTTGGCTTGCAGACCTGGATTCGGGTTCGCTTCGATGAAGTAGAGACAGCCTTCAGCATCAAGCCGGAAATCGATGCGGGCGTAGTCGCGCAGGGCCAGGAGCGGAAAGAGCGTCTTCACATCGCGCACGAGTTGTTGCCGTGTCGTTCGCGTGAGCTCTGCTTCACGCCAGCGGATGCCCCATCGGTCGTGATAGGCGTCGTTGTGTTTCGTGTGGTACGACGCCAGGAGAGGCGCGCCTTTGCCTTTCACGGTGATGTCCATCTGTTGCGCGGGGAGGATGCGCAGCCGCGGCGTCTCCACGACGCCTACACTGACGTCGACACCTTCGATGAACTCTTCGATGATGGCCGGCTCGCGGTAGCGACGGTGCACGACGTCGATACGGCTCCTGAGCTGTGCCGGAGTGCGGGCGATCGACTTCATATGAATCCCTTCCGACGAATCGCGTCCCACGGGCTTGATCAGCGCGGGGAGCGGCGGCAGCGAATCGGGGAGGGGGTAGCCGCGCCGGGCGACGGTGAAGCGCGGCACGCGCACGCCCGCTTGAGCCGCGATCGTCTTGCTGACGGCCTTGTCGCGGCAGAGCAGGAGGCAGAGTGCGGTGGCGCCGGTGTAGGCGACTCCGGCGTCATCGAGCGCGGCGACGATGTCGACGTCGCGTGCGCGCTTGCCGCCGATGTGTTCCGTGACGTTGAAAACGACGTCCGGTTGAACGTCGGCCAGCCGTTGCCGCAGGCGCTCCAGCGAAGTGAAGGCGACGATCGACAGCTTGCATTTGAACTTGCGAAGCGTGGCCGCGAGCTGGAACTCCATCGGCGCATGCGCGCGCGTTTCAGCGCTCCGCAACTCGGGATCATCGGCGAACATCTGCTCGCGATCGATGAGCAGCATGACGCGGGTTCCGCGGATCATGGCGTGGGAAAGAGGAACGGAGCGCTGGCGTCTCGCCGGCTGGCTCGGCTGCGTCCTCGCTGCCGAATGGGAGGCTTGCGCAGGTGTAGTGTTACCAGCAACATTTGAGGGTTTGGCGGTTCGGCGGCGAGGACGCCGCCGGGCCAGCCGGCGAGGACGCCAGCGCTCCGTCGCGTCAGGCTCGGAACCGTCGGCAAGATGTGACCAGCCATCGCCTACACGTACAGAAACTTCAGACTGTTCAGCAGCCGCGACCTGCGGCGCAGCGTCGAGAAGTGCTCCTGCCGCAAATCGTCGGGGTATGCGAGGGTGTGCATCGCTTTCGCGGTCTGTTGCTGCCAGCGGTTGCGGGCGGGACGCGACTTGTTCGTCGACAGGTAGCCTTTCACCGCTTCGTGCCAGAACTCGAGGCGCGTGATGAAGGACGTGTTGAAACGGTCGCGAAGCTCGGCGTCGCTGCGCAGCGCTTCGCGCGTCTGATCGAAGGCTTCCTTCATCGCCCGTTTCACTGTCGCGATCCCTTCCTTCCGCTCCTCGGCGTTGACGCGGTAAATCATCGACAGGAATCCGAGCGTGCCTTTCATCCGCACCGCGCGCGTGTTGCGGCCGAAGATGAAGTGGTGATCGCCGCGCTGGTCGGCGAGCGTGCCGCGCGGATGGAACCAGGCCAGATTCTGTCCGATGAGCTGCATCCCGTCGTGATCCATGAAGGTCATGCGGATGCACCACTCTCCGTTCTCCCAGACGGTTCGCAGTCCGGTGTTGCGGCCGACGAACGACTCGCCGTCCGTGTGACCGCCGGCGCCGTAGAGCGTTCCCCAGAACCGGCCGAGCTGTTCGAGCGCAGTCCGGTAGTTTCGGCGCGCCCGTTCGCGATTGGAAGGAACGCGAAACGCCGCGCGGACATATTGCTGATGGTCGCGATACGGAACATTCGGCGGCTCGTAAACGCAGAGCACCTCATCGAGAAGCTCATCGGCGAAGCGCCGCGCATCATCCGGCGTGTAGTCGCGCGCCAGTCCACCGAAGTACTCCGCCGGACCTCCCGCGCCGAGGTAGTGGGCGAGCTTGTCGAGGCGGAATGAGGAATTGCCGACCTGCACCGCCTGGGCGGGACGCGTCACGCCGAGCAGGCGCACGGCCGTCTCCACGGTGTTTTTCGGGAGCGACGTGCGGCGGACTTTCGCGCGCGGATCCTTCATCGACAGGATATCCGCGACGAAATGGATGTCGGCGTGCACCTTTGCGAAATCGCGGTCGAAGATATCGGCGCGCGTGAAGTATTCGATGGTCGACAGCTCGCCGGCGCGCGACGGAATGCCGAAGATGTTCGTGATCTGCATCGTCCGCGACATCGACGCTTCCTCGCCATGCACGAGGCGATAGAGGCGCGAGAAGAAACCGGACTGGCAGGACTCCCACGACAGGAGGTGCGTCATCGAGCCGCCCTGCAGATGATGCGACCGCGGCACGCGTTTTCCGTCGCGCCAGATCTTGATGTCGAACGGACGTGGGCCGCGAATGCCGGCGCGCTTGATCTCGATCTCGACGTCGCTCCCGGGAGGCTTGATGACCAGCACGACCGAGGTGAGAGGGTATTCGACGAGCGAATTGATCTCACCCGGCGTCACTTCGGAGACCCAGCGAATGACCGAACCGCGCATCAGGTGCTGGACGATCTCGCGCTCGAATCGCGGGAGGCGCTCCAGCTGGTGGCGGATCTCTTTGTCGGTATCGGGATGAACGTACTTCGCATCGGCGGGCACGCCGCGCGAACGGCGCACCTGCCGCTCGATTTCGTCGACGACCTCCTCGACACTCCAGAGGTAGCGGCCGGAGAGGATGCGGCAGTCGCGCGCGGCGAGAGCGAGAAAGTCGTCGAACGCCTCGGCCGTGGTGTCGTAGCCGTCGAGGCGCTCGTGAATGCGCCGGTTGCGCGACAGTCTCTGACGAAACTCCGACGCAACATCGCGGCGTTTCGTCGAGCGGTAGCCTTCGGCGCGGAGCTCGTCACCCGAGGGAATCCCTAATTCATCCAGCCAGAAAACCTGTTCTGCGCGCGCTCTCTCGTCGATGCGGAGCAGTTGGTTCTCGAACATCAGCGCAGCCGCTTTTCGCATCGGCCATGGCTCGGCGCGATTGCGCGAAAGCGCCGCCAGCGACGACGCGAACGTCCGCTGGTACCCCGGCGTGCCGAGAAATTCGTCGGCCAGAGCCACGGCCCACTGGCTATCGCCCAGCCGCCGGCGAGCGACGGTGGCGAGCGGCTCACCGAGGAGCGGGGCTTCCGCCAGGGCCTCCATCGGCAGAGATCAGAGCTTCGGCAGCTTGGGCAGTTTGGGTAACTTCGATTTCAGACCGGAAAGATGGGGAAGATGGAGCCCCTCTTTTGCGCCGGCTTTGCCGGTTGCGGGTGGTTTCCCCGTCTTGCCGCCGCTCTTGCCGGCTTTGTAGCCCGATTTCGTGCCGGTCTTTCCCGTCGGAGGCTTCTTCGTGCCGGTTTTGCCGTCGGCTTTTCCACCCTTGCCTCCGCCCTTGCCGCCGCCTTTTCCACCACCCTTGCCTCCGCCCTTCCCGCCTTTGCCGCCTTCTTTGCCTCCGGCCTTGCCGGTGGCGGCTGCGGTCGACGATCCGGGTGCTGCGGCAGCCGTCGACGATCCGTTTCCTGGTACCGGCTTCAAGTTGGTCGGCAGGCCGTTGCCGCCGAGGCCAAGCGTCAGCGCGTAGAGAAGATCGGATGCGTGCTGGCGGGGGATGACGATGTGGACGTTGTCGCCTTCATAGCCAATGTTCCACTTGTCCATGGACGGACCTCCGGACGTGCATCAGGGCACATCTCTAAGAGCAAGACGGCTGTCGGAGCCGATCTGTGAACGCGTGTTTGGAGTCTCCGCCAGCGGGGCGTAAGGCTGACGGCTCCGGAGGTAGATAGTGTTGGCTCGCCCCTCGTCGGCGAGCGCGCGTCCGGCGTCGTGAGAGCTGGAGCGGTTGTAGAAGAGGAGCGGCTCGGCGATGTGCCGCGCGCGCCGCGTGGTGGCCATTTCCAGCATGGGAAACATGCAGGCCATATCCTCGGTCAACCGCAGGTACCGGCCGGTGGCATCGCGGAAATCAGCGTCATCGATCCGGTCGAACAGCCATCGTTTCCAGCTGCGAACGGCGGTCCCGAGCCAGGGAGCGGAGCGGAAGTCAGTGGTTCCTTCCTCGTACGGCGGCCAGCGTCCCGGACTGCGCGGATCGTCGCTGATCCAGCTGCCGTAGGTGAGCCAGCAGTCGTCGCGTTCGTATGCTGAGGCGATGAGGGAGAAGGCGTTCGGCGTGATCAGCCAGTCGTCGCCGTCGACGATGACGATGACGTCCTCGGCGCCGGCACCGCTCCGGGCGACCGTGCGCAGGATATTGGCCATCGGATACAGCCTGCGCTCGTTCTGGATGATGTCGAAACGGACGTCGTCGCCAACCGCGGCGATGGCGTTTCGGTAGGTTGCGTCGCCTTTCCGGTCGACGTTCACCCAGGCTCGCCAGTCGCGAAACCTCTGCATCTTCAACGAGGCGATGCAGCGGGCGATCTCCTTCTCGCAGTAGCCGCAATTGACGATGACGTGAAACATCAGCCTCGGTAGACGGGCCGCCGGAGGCGCTTGTGAATGAATGTTCACAACCTGACGATTCCGTACGTCTGTCTTTTAGCGGAAATCCACAATTTCGAAGCGTGAAGGCTTGAGGTACGACTGCCTAGCCTGCGGCCGAGGAGGATCCATGCGGCGTCCGATTCTGTTCGTGTTCATCGCCCTTTTGTTCTTCGTATCCCTGGCATCGGCTGCTCCTCCCGGTTGCGACCGCGTCATCAAGGCGGACGTGGTGGCGATCGATCAGCCCTATTTTCTGAATCGCCTCGGCGCGGCGATGGCCGAAGGGATGATGTTCGCTCTCAAGCGCGACGTCGTCCCGGCTGACGGCTCGAAGCCCCTCGGACCAGGCAACGCCATGCTCAGGCCCGACAAGCGCCCGCGCCCGATGGTCCTGCGCGCGAACGTCGGCGACTGCCTGCAGATCACGTTCACGAACCTTCTGGCCCCCACGCCGGTGCCGAATACGACGCAGCCGGCAACGCGGCAGGCTTCATTCCACGCCGCGGGCATGGAGCTCGTGGGGACGATTGACGACGACGGCTCGTTCGTTGGCGCGAATCCGAACGCCCTCGCGCCCGCCGTCTCTCCTGGAAACACGAAGACGTACCTGATCCGCGCGACGAAAGAGGGGCCATATCTGGCCAACACCATGGGCGCGGTCTTCGCGGGTGAGAACCTCCCCAACGACGGCGCGCAGCAGACGGCCGGCCTTTTCGGCGCCGTGAACGTGCAGCCAAGAGGTTCGTTCTGGTATCGCAGCCAGGTCACGGGAAAGGAGCTGTCCTCCGCCTCGCCCGGCAATACGGGAATCGGCCAGCCGAAGATCGACTACGAAGCGAAAGATGGCAGTGGTGTGCCGATCCTGCGGATGCTCGATGACAACAACGAGATCATCTACACCGACCTGACGGCCATCATCACCGGCGACCCGAAGAACGGCTATCTCTTCAAGGATGACGGGCAGCCGCAGTTTTTCAAGAACTACGCGGAGCCTGATCGTCTCCAGCCATACCGTGAGTTCACCATCGAGTATCACGAGCTCTCCGACGCGGTGCAGGCCTTTCCGATCTTCGGAAAGAACGTGAAGACGACGGGCTGCGGGGGGAAGGGCCAGCCGAAATGCGAGCCGAAGTGGACTCTCGGCTCGCGGACGCTGCAGGCCGGCGCTGACGCCTTTGCCATCAACTACGGCGTCGGCGCGATCGCCCCCGAGATTCTCGGAAACCGTCTCGGCGTCGGCCCGATGGGAAGCTGCGCCGACTGCGCGTTCGAGGAGTTCTTCCTCAGCGCCTGGACGGTTGGCGATCCGGCCATGGTCGTCGACGTACCGGCCAATGTTCCGTGCAAAGGCGTCACGAACCAGTCAGATGTGACGGCGGGCAAGTCGAGCCTCAACAACAAGACGCTGACGCCTGTGCCCTGCACCGTCGGCGTTGTCAAAAACGCGCCTCCCAACGTCACGCCGTACCGCAAGGCGCACAAAACGCTCTATCCGGACGACCCGTCGAACGTCTACCACAGCTACATCAACGACCGCGTGAAGTTCCGCATCATCCACGCAGGCACCGGCGTCTCGCACGTGCATCACCAGCACGCGCATCAGTGGATCCATTCGCCCAACAACGACAACAGCACCTATCTCGACAGCCAGTTGATCAGCCCGGGAAGTGCCTACACGCTGGAGATCGATTACAACGGCGGCGGCAACCGCAACAAGACCGTGGGCGATTCGATCTTCCACTGCCACTTCTACCCGCATTTCGCCGCGGGCATGTGGAGCCTCTGGCGTACGCACGACGTTTACGAAGTCGGTACGCAGCTCGATGGCAACGGCATCCCGATGGCGAAGGCGCGCGCACTTCCCGATCCGGAAATCCCGGAGGGAACGCCGATTCCAGGGCTCATTCCGATGCCAGCCATCGCCATGCCGCCCATGCCTGGCTCGGTGGAGATCGTGGCCGTGCCCGATCCGAACGGTGGAGCGGCGCCTGTCGGCTACAAGGCCGTGGTCGACCCGAACGTCAACCCCGGCTATCCGTTCTTCATCCCCGGCGTGGCCGGCGCCCGCGCGCCGCACCCGCCGATGGATTTCGCAAACGACGGCGGGAAGGAACTGAACGGCGGACTGCCGCGACACATCATCCTCAACGCCTCGGTCACCGAGAATCACACCGCCTTCGATTTCACGAAGGAGATGGACAACATCAACGCCTACCGCCTGCCGGAACTGGGGACGCCGGAGGAGAAGACGGCGATGGCGTATCACGCGGTCTGCTTCCACCCGTCGTTTTTCCCTGACGGTGCGCCCGCCTCTCCCGGCTATCGGACGAACGGTCTTCCGGCCGCATCCGGAGCGCCCTATGCCGACCCGGGGCTCGTCCCGTATGATCCGAATAATCCCCCTGCTCTCCCTGCTGATCAATGTAAGCCGATCGATGCGAAGGACTGGATCCAGTACAGGGCCGCGGTCGTGGAGACGGACTTCGTCTTCAACAAGAAGGGGTGGCATTACCCGCAGTCACGGCTGCTGACGCTCTGGCAGGACGTGGTGCCGACGGTGACTGGCAATCGCCCTCCTGAGCCGTTCTTCTTCCGCGCCAACTCGGGACAGGGCGTGGAGTACTGGCACACCAACCTCGTGCCGAAGACCTACAACCTCGACAACTTCCAGGTGCGCACGCCGACCGACGTCATCGGACAGCACATCCACCTCGTGAAGTTCGATGTAACGTCGTCGGATGGTGCCGGAAACGGCTTTAATTACGAGGACGGCACGCTGAGCCCCGAGGAAGTGGTGAGCCGCATCAAGGGAATCAACAAGTGCGGCGGCCTCGCGTCCGATCTGAGCACCATCAACAAGTGCAATTCCGGCGGACCGCCGCGCGCGACGCTGACGCCCGAACCGCCGCCCGCGGAAATCTGCACGGGAAGCAACTGCCAGCCGGCCTGGCTCGGCGCGCAGACGACGGTGCAGCGCTGGTTCGCCGATCCGCTCCTGAACAACAAGGGCGAAGACCGGACGCTGCGCAGCGTCTTCACGCACGATCACTTCAGCCCCTCCACGCACCAGCAGGTCGGCCTCTACGCCGCGCTGCTCGTCGAGCCTGAGCACTCGAACTGGAAGCAGGGAGAGACCGGGGTACCGATGCACACCCGCACGGACGGCGGCCCCACCAGTTGGAACGCCGTCATCACCACGCCCGGCAAGCCCGATACTCCCCAGTGGAACTTCCGCGAATTTTCCCTCGCGTTGCAGGACTTCCAGCTCGCCTATGCTGCCGGCTCGCGCACCACACCGGGTGCTCCGGATGCCCTCGGACACGCTCAAAACTCGGGATGGACCGATCCGAACGTGATCGAGCAGCCCTCGTTCGGCATGCCGCAGCTCATCAGCGCCGGCCCGACGAATGGAACTCTGTCGTTCAACTACCGCAATGAGCCCTTGCCGTTCCGCCTTGTCGGGCAAACGAACGCCAACCTCTATACCGGTTTTCAATGCGGGGGGCCGGCGTTCATTGCGCCCGGATCCTTCGCCAAGGACCCGGCCCACGTTTTCCTTTCGAACATCACGCGCGCCGACCCGGCCATCAACATGCAGCCGGTAACCGGCTCACTGATCTGTCCGAACCACAACGGTACAGGAGCCTTCCGGTTCCCGACGAAGGCGCTCACGGCGGACATGCAGCCGGGCGACCCCTATTCGCCGCTCCTGCGCGCATACGAGGGCGACAACGTACAGGTGCGTCTCATCGCCGGTGCGCACATGTTGCCGCACGACTTCGCAGTCTTCGGCACGAATTGGTTCTTTGAGGCCGGCGGGAATTGGACGTCTGATTCCGGCACCCCCAACTCGTCAGGCTATCGGAACAATCAGGCCATCGGTATCTCCGAGCACTACGAATTCCTATTCAAAGTGCCGCGCGCCAGCCCATCCACCAATTCCGCCTATAACTCTACCGACTACCTCTACACGCCCGATTACGCGAACGCGGCGCACGGCATCATCGATGGGATGTGGGGCATCATGCGCGCCTACAAAGGCAACCGTGCCGACCTCGTGACGACTGCTGGCAATACGGCCATCAAGGCTCTGCCGCCGCCTAAAGATGCCGCAAAGGGTTATAGCTGTCCGCCGGGAGCCCCGGAGCGGACGTACGACGTCTACGCCACCAGCCCGATGCAGATCGTGATCAATTCGCGTGGCTCCGGCATGACCGGCGACGCCAATCCGATCGTCAACAAGTTCCCGCTGCAGTACGTACTGAAAGACAACCCGTACGCCACCGAGCCGCTCGTTCTCCGCGCCAACGCCGGGGAGTGCGTCGGCGTGACGCTCTACAACAACTTCAAGACCACGGCGAACGTGTTCAACCCTCAAAAGGGTGGTTCGTCGAAGCCTCTCTTCCCGCCGCAAATCGTGCTGACAGCGTCGCTGAACGCCAGTCTCACGCCGACGCTGCTTGCCTTCGACGCCATGAACAACGCGGGCATCAATGTCGGCTTCAATCCTGAGCAGACGATCTCGCCAGGCAATTCGCGCACCTACTGGTGGTACGCGGGCAAGACCTCGATCGATCAGAACGGCAAAGTCACCGGAACGCCGGTGGAATTCGGCTCCGCCAATCTCATCCCGGCCGACCCCCTCGAGCAGGACAACCACGGTCTTGTCGGCGGCCTCGTCATCGAGCCGAAGGGCGCGGTGACTTGTCCCGACGTCACCAACCCAGGTACCGGCAAGTACGCCACGCATACCTACGCCTCGGCCAGCGTATACGACGGCGGCGACTGCAAGAACCCCGGCAAGTTCCTCTTCCGCGAGTTCGTGCTCGTCACGCAGGACGACATCGGCGTGGTCTGGCCGCAGTGCACGTCGGAACCGTGCAAGTCGAAGAACTCCACCGGCGGCGGTTCGGACGACCGCACCGCGCAGGTGATGTTGAATTACAAAGCGGAGCCGATCGGATACCGCCTGAACAACACCGTCAACCCGGTCGACTTCGACAATTTCCGTGTCCTCTCGAACACCCAGGTCGGCGGCGATCCGCAGACGCCGGTCTTCTTCGCGGCGGCAGGCAAGCCGTTCCGTCTCCGCCTCACCCATCCGCGCGGCAGCGGCGATCAGCAGATCCTGACGCTGCACGGCCACGTCTGGCAGGAGGAGCCGTATTCGACCGATTCGTCATCGATCGTCGGCGATACATCCCCCGAGAACCCGATGTCGCAACACATCGGCGCGCGCGATGCTTACGGCGTGAACAGCTCGTACGACATCGTCCAGGCCAGCGCCGGCGGCAAGACGAAGGTAACGGGCGACTACATTTACCGCACCATCCCCGGCAGCTTCATGTTCACGAGCGGTCTCTGGGGCCTCGTCCGCGTCGGCGATCCCGGCAAGGACACGGTCAGCTGTACGCCGCGCTCGAACGGCGGAAAAGTAACGATCAACGGGACGACCGGCGTCTACCTCGGCGCGGACAGCGATCCGAAGAACGGCACGCTGGCGTCGACGGTCGACGTTTACTACGCCAAGAGCAATGATTCCGATGAGCCGGGCGCGAAGATCGGCACGGCGAATGTCGGTGCCGGCGGCCATTGGTCGATCACGCCGACGTCGACATCGACAATCCAACGCATTGTGGCCGTATCGCCGAACGGCGGACGGGCCGCGGCGACGATCACGAAGATCACCGCGCCGACGCAGGTATCGCGGAAAGCGGCGCCTCATAACGACGCGCGATTCAAAGATCCTCTGCGGCCGAACGCGACGATCCCAACGCCGAAACAAATCCAGGTGGAGCCCAACCTTCCGGCGCCGCCATCCAAGCAGTAGTCACTCCTGCGAGGTTCAGACCCCGGCGCACCATGCCGGGGTCTGAGCTCCCTCACAGACGTACGTGAACGGGAACGTCCGCTTGCTGCTCCTGTGCAACTCGCCGGGCGAGGAGATGCGCGACTTCCTCGGCGAGCGCACCGACGTCCTGATCGTGCCGTACGCCCAGCACAACAAAGACGTGGCGGTCGCCCGGTTCACGAAACAGTTCAAACGCCTGGGATTGAAGGCCACCTCGCTTCACACGTCGCGCGATCGCGATCGCGCTCTCGATAAGTGCGAAGCGCTCTTCTTCTGCGGTGGAAACGTCTTCCGCCTGCTGAAGAGCCTCTACGATTTCCAATTGATCGGCGCCATCCGCAATCTGGTGCTCGATCGCGGCATCCCGTTCGTCGGTTCCAGCGCCGGCACGGAGGTGGCCGCGCCGACGATCCATTGCGTCAACGACATGCCGCTCATGCTGCTGCCGTCCTTCCGCGCGCTCGGCCTGGTCCCGTACCACGTCAGCGTCCATCTCCCCGCGCCGCACCAGGCCGGCGCCGCGATGCGCGAGCAGGAGATCGCCGACTTTCACAAAGTTCACACCTCCCCCGTCGTCGCTCTCAAAGAAGGAGGGATGCTCCTCGTCGAAGACGGGGCGGCGCGCAACATCGGCCCGAGCGCCATCCGCGTCTTTCGCAGATCGCTGCCAACGGTGGATGTAGCGCCGGAGGAAGCGATCGCAGCGGAGATGCTTGAGGGGTGAGCTTTCGTCGTGAGGTTCGCTCTCGGCGACACTTGTTCAGAGTTGTGAAGAAATCGGCGGCACAGGTTGATCTTCTCAAGGGTCCCGAGCCTCACCAGCACAGACAAGAGTGTCTGTGCCACATGGCTGCGCCATTGATCTATGAGGTGTGCTACCGGCGCAGCCGGTGTGGCACAGACCACACGTGTCTAAATTAGCGGAACTCGTTGCCGAAGCGAGATGTAGATCGGCGCCGCGAGTCCAGGCGTAGAGGAGTGCCCGTTACTGCGGCGGCGTAGCCGTCGTAAGAACCGTAGCCCCCAGCTTCGAGCTGGGGGTTTTCAAGTCGCGCGGTGTTGGGAGCCCGTTTTAACGGGCGAAAGAAAGCTTTCTCTCGCCCGCCAAGGCGGGCTCACAAAAAAAACGGGTCCACTCGATTACCCACGCTTGAAAGCGTGGGCTACGGTTCTTACGCCGGCTTCGCCGGCGTGGACTTAAGGGTGAGCGCCGCGAGCCTTTGGCAAGGTGCAGTGTCTGATGGCTGCCTCGCCGTCCGCACATATTCTCAGCGTAACGTTCCGGTCGCAGGAGGCGACGCGGAGTCGTAGCGCTGGCGGCCCGCCGGCTGGACCGCCGCCGGCTCGGCGGCGCGTACCGAGACGCCAGCGAGCCGCTGGCGGTACAGCCGACGAGCCGTCGGCGCTACGCGGCTACGAATCACGGTATGGGAGGATTTGCAGGCTTATCGCCAACGATCGATGCACTGTATCTACGGCGTCACACGCCGCGACTCAACTCCGCTCTCTCCCCGCCACACCACCATCACATCATTCGCCCCCGTGTGATGCGCCCGCGAGAACGACAACACCGCCGGTCCGAAATCGTGAATCGACTCGATCGCGGCGAGGAACGATTCGCGTGTCAGATCGCGTCCGCTGCGCGTAAGCGCTTCGGCGACGAGCGACGCGGCAAGGTTCACGCTGCGTTCGGCGAAGGTCGCGGCGTTGTTCTCTACCGCGTCCGCGGGGAGAGCGAGAACGACATTGCGGCGAGGCTGGCCTCGCTCATCGAATGCCGAGGGGTCGGCAATTGCGGCGGGAAGCAGGATCAGGCGATCTGGTGGCGCGTTGGCCGGTTCCAGAAGCAGGACGGCGTGTGCGTCGCCGGCAGAGGGGCCGATCGTTGCCGACGTCCAACCGTTCGCGGTCGCGAGAACGCGCAACTCCTCGGCGGTGTCGCGCCAGGCGGCATCGCGATAGGCGATGGCCAGCGTGCGCTGTTCGGGTGGGAGGCGGTTGGCGGCGGTTCGCACGAGCGCGGAGGCCTGTTGCGCCACACCCGCGAAAAGCGCGAACTGCGATCCGCCGAGGCGTGGCGTCGGAGTGTTTTGCGTGGCGACGATCTGCGGAACGTCGCTGTTGGCATCGAGCACGTCGATGTAGGCGAAGAAATCCTTCTCGTCGTCGATCCGATCCGCCGGTTCGAAGACCACGCGGCGATCGTAGACGCGCAGTTTGCCCGCGTACTTTTGCAGCGGCGCGACGTCGCGTGCTGCGACGCCGATGCGGACGACGTCATCGTGAACGCCGGGCGGCGCGATGCTGCCCAGTTTCTTGAGGTAGGCCACGAGGTCGTCGATGTCGTCGCGCCGCATTCGATAGCGCGGCATGACGGTCTGCAGTTTCTTCGCGCCCGAATCGATGCCCATCGTGATCGCTCGTCGCAGCAGCGACTCGCTGTAGCGCGGGCGGTGCCGCTCGCCATCGTCGAGATCGCGCGTCAGCGTCTCCCAATCGATGCGCGCCGGCGTCACGCCGCCCTCCGTTTTGCCGCGGCCGTTCGCGCCATGACAACTGCCGCACGGCATCGCCGCGGCCGGCACCTCGACGCTTCCTTCGCTGACGACTGCGGTGATCGCTCCGCGGCTGCTCCGCCCGTGGAGGTAGATCTCGCGTCCGCGATCTTCCGGCAGCGTCAGCGTTGCAGCCAGCGCGAGGGAGGGGAGGATCACTTGTCTTCGACGACACTCCGGACCGCGTCGATGACCTGTCCGCTCTGCGCGACGCCGAGGACCTTCTTCCAGAGTCCCGTGTTGAGATTGCCGACCAGGACGATGTTCGAATGGTCGTCGCGGTTGGCTACCGCCAGGCCGAGCTTCCCGAGCGCCGCCTGCACCTGTTGGGGAGAGCCGGTGAGAAAGTGCCAATCCTTCCGCGCGTTCAGGCTTGTAGCCAGTGCGTTCAGTTTCTCCGGCGTGTCGTTTGCCGGATCGACCGTGATCGAGATCAGCGAGATGCGGTCGTCGCTCTTGAAGGCGTCTTCGATCTTCTTGAACGTGGCGATCATAACGGGGCAACTGCCATGGCAGGTGGCGAAGAAGCTGTTGATGATCACGACCTTGCCGCGCATCAGGTCTTCGTACAGATCGACTTTGCCGCCGTGCTGATCGACGAGCGTCAGCCCGCCGAAATAGTGCGCGGATGCGTCGTTTGCGGAGTGTGCCGGCGCATCGCCCGCCGCGGCCGTCGAGGCGGCCAGCAAAAACAGCACAGCCATGCAACAGACAAGAGTGTCTGTTCCACACGTTCTCATCGAGCGTTCTCCTCCGAGGCTACGGCGTTGACTCGCTGCGCGATCTTCGCGGCAGGCGCGAGGCCGTCGACCCGCGTCCATTCGCCCGTCCTGTCGTTTCCGACGAATGTGATGGCGCTGTGGTTGACGAAGTCCGCGCTGTAGACGCCGAACGCCTTCCGGATGGCGTCGATATCGCCTTGCGGGCCCGTCACCAATGTCCACCTGGGACCGCGGCCCCAGCGCTGACTCCACGCTTTCAATCTCGCCGGGTTGTCGAGCGGATCGATGCTGATGGAGATGAGCTTCACATCGCTGCCGACCAGTTGCTGAAGCCGTCCGAAGTTCGCGCCCATTGTGCCGCAGATCGTAGTGCAACTGGTGAAGACAAAGTTCACCACGACGACGTGTCCGCGCACCATGTCGGAGTACATGTGGGACCGCTTCCCGTCCTGATCGGTGACCATGACGTCGGGGATCTTCGGCGGAGCGGCTTGTGCGCTCAAGGCGAGGATCGTGATTGCCGCAACGCAGAGACGTTTTCGCAAGAGGGGATCCTAGGGATTGGCCTTCAGCGTAGCAACCAGTTCGTCGTCCGCATCCCAACCCAGAATGCGGCTCGGGACTTCGGCCGGCATCGCCTCGCCGGTCATGAGGTGGAACTGGCTCATGGCCTGCGTGCGCAGCACGTCGCGGCCGTCGATGGCCACCTGTCCGCGGGCGCGCGTTGCGGCGACGAGCGACGTCGGCTCATCTCCGTAGACGAGATCGATCACCACGGCGTCATCGCTCAGCCGGGCCGGATCGAAGGGAACGTCGCCGGCGCGGTAGCCGACCGGCGTCGCATTGACGACGATCGCGTAGCCGCGGGGCGAGAAGCTCGCCAGCGGCACGAAGGGAAGTTGCAGCAGCCGTATGGCCAGCGACGCGCGATCGAAGCCGCGATTGACGAGCGTGACGTCGGCGCCGGCCTGCTGCAGCGCCGCGGCGATGACGCGTCCCGAGCCGCCGCAACCGACGACCGCCACGCGCTGATCGCGCGGTTCGATCCCGCGTTCGCGCAACGTCAGCAGCACCCCTTCCGGATCGGTCGTGTCGGCTGTCCAGAGGCCTCCCTCGTTCACGAAAAAGTTCGTCGAGCAGGTGCGCGTCACCATCGGCGTTCTGACCGGCGCCGCGCTGACGGCGATCTCTTTGTGAGGCGAGACGACGCAGAGCGCGCCCACCGACAGGCCGAGCGCTTCGAGGCCTCGCCCTTCGATGAACGCCGACCAGAAATCGGCGAAGTCGGGAGCGTGGAAGGGAAGGTAGAGAGCGCGCCTGCCGAGTGCCCTGAAGCCGGCGTTGTGAAGCCGAGGGGAGAGGGAACGGAGGACGGGATCGCCGACGATGCCGAAGATCTCATCGATCGGTTCGAGACGCGGAAACCCGTAGTCGCCGATGCACTGCTCCATCGGCAGCATCCCGTCGATCGGTTCCGCATCGCCTCCGAAGACGATGCGCGCGCCGAGGCGCGGCGCCAGGATGCGCGTCCAGAGTCCGATCGCGCCGATCGCGTAGGCGGTGAGGTCGCTGCGCTGCTCGCGTTTCAGCAGCGCCATCGGCAGCAGAGTCTCGCTGCAGCGCGGCGTCTCTACTTCGATCCGGTAGAGCCGCGCCGGCACGCGTCTGATGGCATGGAGCGCGGCATCGAGGTCGTCCATCGTCCGGGCTCGCCCGCGCCAGGTGATGACGCGCCGATCCGGACGAATGCGCTGCAGGAGCAGCGTGTCATCGAGGTCCGACCGTTCCAGATCGATGAGATCGAACGTCGCCGCGGCGCGCAGAAGCCGCTCGCGCCGTTCGGCGATGACGCCGCGCAGCGTGTAGAGCAACGTTGCCGGCGTCAGCGAGCGAAGGTGCGCGGCATCGACGTCGCCCGCCATGTCGGCGCGAAGCTCGATCCAGTCCGGAGCAGGCGCGAGAAAGGCTACGCCTTCGGGGCTGTGCCCCACCGTCACGACGAGCGATGCGTCCATGGTTGTCTGGCTGTCGGAAGGAAGACGCCAGCCGGAATGACCTTGTGAAGTCAGCAGCATGACCGCAGCACCGTTCGCGCCTGTTGCACGCGCTTCCGCGCCGTGGCTTCCGTGATCGACAGCGTGCTGGCGATCGAGCCGTACGACGCTTCGTGAAGGAATCGCATCCGCGCGACGTCGCGCAGCAGCGGCGGAAGGTTGTCGATGGCTCCCTGCAATCGCAACCTCATCTCATTCGAAAGCGCGACCTCCTCGGGGGATGGACTCGGGTCGGCTGCGCTGAGCTCGTCCTCGATGATCTCCTCGGCTGCCATCCCGCCGACGGTCAGCCGCTGCTGTTCGCGATGGATGTCGGCGCAGACGTTCCGGGTGAGCCGCGTCAGCCACGCCTCCAGGTTCTCGATCTTCGTGGCGTGCGCCGGCAGCTTGCGGAACGCCAGCAGCATCGAGCGGCTCACGGCATCGAGCGCATCGGCCGTCGATCCGCGCATCTGCCGAAGGCAAACGCCGTACAGGTGCAGCCGATGCTCCAGCCACAGAGGCCAGAAGGCCTCGCGGTCGCCGCCGCTGAGACTCCGCAGCAGGACTCTCTCTTCGATGAGCGATCCTCTGTCTGCCATCTCTCTCCGTCGTTTCGGGCGCTTTCGGCTTGGGCGCCCGAGGAATGCATTGGTGTCTATATCCATGGGAGGGATGCGAGAGGGGTATTTCCCTACCCGGTGGTTTTCGGAAACCTGTAAATTTTTGGCGGAGGCGGCTTCTACGGGCGTTTTACCAAGGATCCCCTTTGATTCCAGAAGGTCATCCGACGCGCCGCACTGCGGCGATCTCGCGCCGCACTGCGGCGATCTCGCGCCGCACTGCGGCGATCCCGCGCCGCACTGCGGCGATCCCGCGCCGCGCTGCAGCGATTCCGCGCCGCGCTGCGGCGATTCCGCGCCGCGCTGCGGCGATCTCGCGCCGCACTGCGGCGATCTCGCGCCGCACCGCGGCGATGCCGCGCCGCACTGCGGCGATCTCGCGCCGCACTGCGGCGATGCCGCGCCGCGCTGCGGCGATCCCGCGCCGCACCTGCGGCGATGCCGCGCCGCAATGCGGCGATCTCGCGCCGCACTGCGGCGATGCCGCGCCGCAATGCGGCGATCTCGCGCCGCACTGCGGCGATGCCGCGCCGCACTGCGGCGATCTCGCGCCGCACTGCGGCGATCTCGCGCCGCACTGCGACATTCCGTTGTCTCAACATAACTGCTGAGAGGGGTGTGAAGAAACGTCCGGCACACCTTGATCTTCTCGGCCGTCCCGAGCCTCGCCAGCACAGACAGGAGTGTCTGTGCCACATCGGTTGTCCAAATTAACGGAACTCCGTCGCCGGAGGCGACACGTACGGTAGCCGGTGGTCGCTCGCGAAGCGAGAGACCACCGGGAATCAGTGCGGATGTTTTTCCTCGACCCCGGCAGGGGTCGCGGATCAGATACCAGGCGGCGTGAATTCCCTCCGCGACCGCTGCCGCGGTCGGAAAATCGGGGCGCGTTCGTCGATCCGGTGGTCTCGTGCTTCGCACGCGACCACCGGCTACCGTACGAGCCACCTCCGGTGGCTTTTGTGGTTTTTTCGATTGACCCCTTGACATCTCGCTTCGACTAACCTATATTGTCTGGTTACAACGTCGAAGAACGAAAGTTCTTAGTCGTTGGCGGCCGTCGGCGGTACGGGCGTGCTGAAAAGCACATAGTCCTGTATCGGCGCGGGAGTTGAGTTATCTCCTCCTGCCGCGGGCTCTCGAGGTGTGTACACGCCTCGGGGAATCATCAACCGGAAGAATCGGCGCGTGGCCGAGCCTTCCAGCCGGTGGCCGCTCGCGTACTTGTCGACGAGTCGTGACGTCCCCCTCCGGCTTTACAGCTCGCGTAAGGAGGATTTGTCATGAGTGATACCACCCCTGTTTCAACGAACCCCAATGCAGTCAGTCTGACCCCCGAAGCAGTCATCGAGCAGTTACGTACCATCAGCTCGCAGATCGATGAGGTCGCGCCGTTGTCGAAGGAGCAGCGGACCCTGGTCAAACAGCGTCTCCGTCTGCACACGAAAACCGTCGTCGAGGCGTCAATCAACGTGATGGGCGTGCTCGACAACGTCTCGCAGGCGATCGGGCAGCCGCTCGACGAAGTCCGTCAGTTGCAGGACGACGCCATCCGTTGGGAGGCCACGGCCGAAGAGGCCCGCGCGTTTCTGAAAGGGATCGAGGGCGCAAACCTCAATCGCCGTCAGCGGCTCGCGCTCATCGCCACGCAGGCGTACGCAATCGGGTCGCAGCTCGCGAAGGATCCGGGCAAAGCAGTGCTGTTGCCGCACGTCGAGGAGGTCAAACGGCTGAAAGGCGTCTCGCGCCGCAAGAAGGCGACGCAGGCTCCCCAAACGCCGTCGCCTGTCCCGATGCCGCCAACGTCACCGGGCCCTGTCACGTCCCCCGCACCGAAGGCGTAGAGTAAGGAGGTAGTGAACCCGGGCGCGCTCGCAGGCGCGTCCGGGTTCCATTACGGCCATGAAAAATAATGCACTGAAGAATGACGACACGAAGAACGAGAGCGTCGCCGAACGGGCGGTGGCGCTCGTGCACGAGGCGCTCGACGTATTGCAGCGCGCCGAAGAGGCCCCCGATTCGCCGGTGAACACGTTCCTGACGGCGGACATGAGACGGAAATACCGCCGCGATGCCAAGCGCCTGCGCGAGCAGAAAATGCAGCCGCGCTACAACAATCTTCATTCTGCCGAGGAGCTCGCGGACATCCTTGAACGGACCGCGCAGCGCGACGAGATTATCGAGCAGGGACAAAGGGACTTCAAACGGATCACCCGCGACCTCGGACAACTCCTCCAGGAGAAGGACCCCGAATTTGATCACGCGATGGAGAAGTTGATCGAGGAGGCGGAGCGGCTGGCAGAAGAACACGGTCCCGGCAGCAAGGCCGCGCTGCGATACCGGCTATTGCTATTCCTGGGTTGGTTCGGCCTTCAGGCACACACGCACAGGCGTAATCCTCGGGCTCCGTTTCCGTGGAAGGTTCCTCTGGCTCGGGATCCGTCGATCGAAGCACGCAATCAGGCCACCGCGGCCGAGGTCCTCGACGATCCACCGCAGGACGAAGCGGTCATCGCCTTCCCGCCGGAAGGGGCGGACTCCGGACGTCCACGCGTTTTTCTCCGCATCGGCATCGACGAGGCGTCGTGGATCGGCAGCTTCGAGATCGGCCACATGAACGTCAGCACGATCGTCATGATGCCCGACGACAAGCACCTGTTTGTCTCTGCGGAAGGCGCGGGCTACATCATCGACCTGAAGTCGCGAACGCTGGTGGAGGAGATCGGCCCCGATGTCGCCGGCGTGCTGTTGGATGACAAACGGACGGTGTTCCTCGTCGATCACGACGGCATGAGGCTGGAAGCCTTCGGAAAGACCGGCCGCCTCTGGAAAACGGACATCATCAGTTTCAAAGGATTTCGAAATACAGCGGTCACCGACACCCGCTTCATCGGCGAACTGCGCCATCCAGCCCGTCCAGGATGGACCCGTTTCTCGGTCGACCTGGCGACAGGGGAGGTTCGGTTTGGGGAGGGGTTGTGAACGCGAAACTTGGCAGATTGGACGCGCGGTAGCCGCAAGTTCGATCGGTCAGACGTGTTTGTACAGCGCGTCCGCCACCACTTAGAGCGAAGTTCGCGACCGGATGCAGCGATAGCGCAAATCGAGCTCAGTCGCGTGATATTCGGTCACTACTGCCTTGTGTACACTGGCTACCGTTATGGCATTACAGCGGGACAAGGTCATCAACGCGGCGGAGAAGCTGGTCGCACGTGGAAAGATCGAGCCCGCCATCCGGGAGTACGAGCGACTCCTCGATGACAATCCGAACGACGTCAATACGCTGAACCGAATCGGCGACCTCTGGGTCCGCATCAATCGAAACGATGAGGCGATCAAGTCGTTCCGGCGCATTGCCCTTCGCTACGCTCAAGATGGGTATTTCCTCAAGGCGATCGCCATCAACAAGAAGATGGCCAAGTTGGACCCATTCGACCTGACTGTGCACGCCACTCTGGCCGACCTTTACGGGAAGCAGGGACTGGCGACGGAGGCCAAGAGCCAGTACGTGCTCCTGGCGGACGCCTACCTCAAGAACGCTGATTTACCGAATGCCCTGACCGTTTACCTCAAGATCGCGGATCTCGATCCACGCTCCATCAATGTTCGCACCAAGCTCGCCGAGTTGTACGCGCTGAACGGCCGCGCCTCGGAGGCTCGTGTTGAACGGGGCCGGCTGACGATGCTGTTGATCGAGCGTGGCCTGCTCGACGAGGCGCAAACGGTTTTCAAGAAGGACGCGAACCTCGGTCCAGTCGACCCGAAACTGGCGGAGTCGCTTGCCACAGCCTTCATCGCGGCCAAGAACCATCGTAGTGCGATCGAGGTGCTGACCACCGGGCTCCGAGACCACAAGGGCGATCCCGCGCTGACTGTGTTGCTGGGCGAGGCGCTCACGGAAAACGGTGACGTAGCCGCTGCCATCGATCTCCTTGAGCCGTTGATCGAGGAGCATCCTCAGCATGCCACCGCGCGCCGGAGAGCCGCCGACGCCTACCTGAAACTGAAGAATTCCGACGCAGCGCTGCGGATCCTCAATCCGCTCATCGACCAGGCCCTCGCAGGCGGGGATCCGGTAGCCGCGGCTCGCGTTCTGCAGCGAATCGTCGACGCCGATCCATCGCACGAGCCGACCCGCGACCGGCTCGGAAGCATCCGGGGCGAACAGCCGTCGATCGAAAAACAGGCCGCGCTTCTCGAGTTGCTGGAAGCCAGGTCCAACACATACTTCAAATCCTCGAGAGACTACATCCCGTTAGAAATCGAACCGGCAAGCGGCCATGGAGGTAAGGCACGAGACGGCCTGGAGCAACTGCTCGAATGGAGTAAATCGTCGGACGCGGGCACAATCCTTCTCTCGGGTCAAGCCGGCAGTGGCAAGACGACACTCCTCGGTGAAGTAACCCGACACCTGACTGGCAACCGCCCAACCCCGATCTACATCCCGCTCGCGGAGATCGGCGACTCCATGAGTGTCGACGAACTCCTTCGGCATCAACTTTCGAGAAGGGATATCGGTAATGTCGAGAGCCTCCGACGACTGCTCGCACGTGGCGAGGCCGTCTTGTTGCTCGACGGTCTGGACGAGATCCGCTCGGAACGGATGGCGGCGGCCCTGGTCGACGACATTCTTGCGTCGTCCCGCGCTGGCCAGACGAAAGTGATGGTGACGACACGCAACTCCTTCGTGCCGGACGTTGCGTTCAGTGGTCATTTCCGGTTGAGCGGGCCGCTGCACGAGCGGATCCGCCTCACGCTGCGCCAGCGCGTGCCTGAGGCAGATCGCTGGCTCGACCTCCTCGTGCGGTTGGACCTGTTCGAGGCGTGCCACGATCCGCAAATCCTCAGGATCGTCTGCGATTTTGCCGAGAAGCAGGGACATGACGCAGAGGAAACGTTCGAGAGCTCCAGGAGCGGCTTTTTCCAACGACTGATCGAATTCGAGTGTCACAAAGAGAGCGCCACGCGCGGAGCGTTGCAGCGGATTGCCGGCCTGATATGGCGCGGCGGGAGCGTCTCCGCCTCCGAACAGGACATCATCAATGCGGTCACCGCCGACGGCATCGATCCCTCCAGGATCTTGCTGGGGAATCGTCTCCTCCAGCGTGAGGAGATCGGCCGGTACTCATTCATCCACTCTTCGATCTTCGAGTGGCTGATCGCAGCGAACGCGGCGGACGACATTCGCCACGGCAACATCTTTGGGACACTCGATATCGCCCCTCTGAGCCCCGCAATCACGGAGCTTCTGTTCGAGATGCTGGAAAAGGAGGAGTTGAGCGCATGGATCGCGAAGAGCGTTTCCCGGCCAGCCTCTCCGCGGTTGGTCTCGAACCGGGAGCGGATTCTGGCGCACCTTGGCCGGTCACACGAGCTTCGTTCCACCGCCGTTTTTTCCAGGCTCACTACAGTTTCCGCAGTCGCAGACGCTCACGAAGAGGCAGCGCGGGAGCTCCTGTCGAAATACGACTATGACCAGGCAGTGAGCGCATTGCGCTCCGCGTCCGCGGCCGACCCAGGGAGGGCGGTGCGCCTGGCGACGGAGCTCGGATTTCTGCTGCAGCCGAACATGCCGGCGGAACGGCTTCGCTGGTGTGCGGACGTCTGGAAGACGGTCACCCGGCCCCTCGACGAGACGGTCCGCAGGGTCGAGGCACGGAAGAAGTCCGCGGAGAAGGCCGAGCCGGAACGGCCACAACCCCCAGCCGTGCATCGGTCCGGTCAAACGCCCCAGAGGCGAGGCGACGAGCTCGAAGAGGCGGCGGTTCGCTTGTTCAAACAGTTCTTCGCGCTGACGGAGGACGAAGAGGGCCAGGTTCGCGTCGACCTGCAGAAGCTCCGGCGGCAGAAGCCGGGGGCGCAGTACGGCTACGATCTGGCTTTCGAGGCGGAGGTGGCCGAGACCTCATACGTGCGCTGTCACGTCGAGTGCAAGAACTACTCGTCGTCGATCGCTCTGAAAGACATCGCCGATAAGCTCCTCCAGCAGAAATCGCACGGCGTCAGGATCGATCACTGGATCCTCATCAGCCCTCATTCCGATCCGAGCCAGGACCTTCATCACTTTCTCGAGTACGAGAGCGAGGCGCACGACTTCCCGTTCGACATCCACGTCTGGAGTCCGGAGACGAACGTGGAGCAGTTCTTCGGCCTCGAGCCGCTCCTGCACGAGAAGTTCTATGCCGACGCTGGAGAGCGCCGTCCGGCCGAGTGGTCGCTGGAGGAACGATCGGCGGTCGTGGAGCGCTATCGCCGCTTCCTGCGGCCCGTCTATCGACTCCCCGCGGGATGGCACGACTACGTCGCAACGGAGAAGCACCTATGCTTTTCCGACACGGAGCAAGACGACTTCGAGCTCACTTACCAGAAGCCCGTGGCGCTGGCGGTCCGAGACCGCAACGGTGTAGAGCTACGCGGGACGGCCATTGAGCAGCTCATGGAATGGCTCGGCTCCCCGGTCCGCGTGGCCCTCGTCCTCGCCGAGTTCGGCGACGGCAAGAGCTTTCTGACGTATTCGCTCTCCCGCCATCTTCTGCAGGCATTCCGCGCCGACCCGGCCTCCGGCTTCATACCGCTGAGGTTCGCGTTGCGGGAGTTCGCCACAGCCCGCAACGTACGGGAATTCCTTGAGGCGCGACTGGAGCTTTTCGGCGCCGAGCCCTCCGGCTGGCGCTCAAGCGACAGCACCAGACCCTCGTGATCCTCGATGGTTTTGACGAGATGTCCAAGGAACTCGACCCGGGAACAGTCACGAAGAACATTCACGACCTTATCGATTGCTGCAACGCTCGCGTCTTCGACGGCTGCAAGATCCTCATAACGTCAAGAACTCATTTTTTCGAAACAGGCGACGCGCCGCGCCTGCTGCAGCGGCTGGAGGGCCCACTCGTCCTACAGCTCTCCGGAATCCCGCGCGGACAGGTCCTCGGATATTTGCAGGACGCTGCAAAGGGGCCCGAGGAGCAGGAGCTGCTCCAACGGATGGCGGCCATGCACGATCCGATCGGCCTCGGGGCCAAGCCGCTGTTCCTTCAGATGCTGAAGCAGACGCTTCACGAGCTGCCGCAAGATCTGGACGAAGTCAGCGTGTACGAGAGCTACGCCAGAAAGTCATTGCAGCGTAAAGTCGATCTTCTTGACGACCCCGAGCTGCGATCCAGCCGGGACGAGTCGATCCAGCACCTCATGAGCGGGCTGGGCGTCATCGCCGAGGAGCTTCAGTGTTCGAAGACTCCGTATGTATCGCTGAAATCTCTCCGGTATCGCACGGGCCCCTTCGCCGAGCTGTTATGGCGTCTCACCGGGGAAGAGCAGTTGGAGAGTGACGCTCAGGCGCGAATTGGAACGCGTTCGCTTTTATCGCGCGTGAATGCCACGGAAGGCGACGGGCAGTGGCTGGTCGACTTCTGTCATCGCTCGATCCGCGAGTATTTTGTGGCCCGGCAGCTCGTGGATTGCCTTGCCGAGGGCCATGAGCCAGCTACGGAGTTTCTCATTCGTGTACCGGTCAACCACGAGATTCTCTATTTCACGGCCTGCCTGATTCGGCGCTTCCAAGGCGAGGTTCCCTTGCGAAGTCTTTGCGACCTGATCTCACACTCGAGGGCCGGCGACGACGAGCATGGCCTGGGAGGAAAGGCGCTGACCGTTCTCCTTCGCGCCGCGAAGACGCTTCCCTGCGACCTGCGGCTTACTGGCCGGAACTTCGATCATGCCGATCTCGAGGACAGCGATATCTCCGGTCTCGATTTCAGTGGCAGTACCTTCCGGCGGGCCAACTTTGCCAACACCAGGATGGAGAATGCCGATCTGTCCCAGTGCGATCTGACGGATGTCCGACTTCACGAAACGACGGCCGTGCTCGCGGTCACGGCGCGATCCCCTTCGCGCGTCTTTGCCGCGTATGAAGACGGCTCGATCTGGGAATGGGAGACCGGTGCCGGCGAGAAGAACGATTCAAGAATCGTCTTCTCACAACAGGGACTAAGAATGTCGCGTCTCGGCCTCACAAGCGACGGCGTACCGTGGGGAATCGCCGGCCGAGAGCTTCTCCTCTTCGAGATGTCGCAATCAGAGTGGTCCTGCATGGCCCGAATCCCTCTCAGCCAGACCTGTGCGGATGTCACGGCGGGTGACCGCCTGCTCGCAGTCCTGCAGACGGACAAGAAAGTTCGCTGCTCGGTCGTCGATCTCGAAGAGTACGGCGTCACGTTGCAGGTCCCGATGGAGGAATCATCTGTATTCTCGGCTCCGGAAGCGGGCCTGTTGTGTCTTCGTGAGAACGAGACGGCAGTTCGCCTCGTGGGCAGTATCGAAGGCTCAGACGTCGATATTCAAATTCCGGCAGGCAATGCGATGTCGATTCATGCTGTAGCTAGAAGCGTTCGTGAGATCCTCGTTGCCGTCGGCGCGAGCGACGGCACGGTCAAAGCCTTTGCGATAAACGCAGCTGGTGATTCAGTCGTAGTAACTCCCCTGTTCGAGAAGCGAATTCATTCGGCGCCGATATCCTCCGTCACGTTCGCTGACTTCCAGACGATCGTGAGTGGTGGGACTGACAGGATGATCGCGCTGACTCATCTCAGCAATATGGCAGCTACGAGCCGGCGCTTCCAACTCAGCCTCCGATGCAAGGGACTCAAGACCGACGGGATCAAACCGGACGCACAGCGGAAGCGGCTCGACGAATTGAGGTCCAACCTCGCAGAGTCCATCTGACCTGTACGCCACACCTGAGCGCCCCGGGCGGGCTGATCCTTCTCCGCGAACCCTGTAACGGAGGTTCGCTAGGCATGGGCGCTGAAGACTGGACAGATTGGGGTCACACCTTTCGACCACATCGCCGTCGTCTATCTCGCCGGCGCCAGCGGCCGCCGCATAACCGGCGAGATTCTCCACATCAACGCAGGATCGCGTGACGCCTCACGCGTTGCCAATTTGCGTTGGACCTCCGGGCTGGAAGAGCGAATAGCCGTGGCGGATGCGGCCGGACTCGAAGCCGTCGAGGTTCTGGCGCAGGCGCGACTCGAAGCCCTTGACGCCGTTCTGGTCCGTCCCGGTCAGGATGGCTACGAATTCGCCGTCGCGGTTGTGGCAGACGACGTCCTCCTGCCGGCAGATCTTCGCCACCGAGCGGCTCAGCTCCGGATTCCGGTTGCCGTCCTTGATCCAGTAGAGGGCGAAGGGCTGGTCGAACTTGGCCACCGTGTCGACGTTCCGCTGCAGCTTGTCGCGGAAATCGGAATCGAATGACGGCTTGTCGTCACTGCCGTTGATCACCGAGCCCTTTGCCGACGGGGTGGTGCCGCTCGCGTTCATCAGCGAGGAGATCTCTTCGGCGGTGATGCCGGAGAGCGAACTGTCGCGCAGGGTCAGCCGTCGTCCGCTGCGGCGGATCAGGGCATCGGCCCGCGCCCGAAGCTCGGCGGGGGTGAAGGGCTGGGTGATGAAATCGTCGGCGCCGGCGCGGAGGTAGAGGACCTTGTCGCCGTTGCGATTCGAGGCGGGGGAGAGAAAGGCGATCGACGAGCTGGAGTTCTTCGATAGATCGAGGATGGCCCCGATCGCCGCAACGGAACGCGAAGGCGTCAGGAGGACCAGGCCCGGTTTCTCGCGTTTGGCCCGTTCCACTCCCGCGGAAAGATCGGACTCCGAGGAGACGCTGTAGTCGTTCCCCAGCGCGTCCTTGACGCTGCGGATCGTTTCGGGCGAGGCGCCGAGGATCAGCACCGAGCGCCGGGCCTGATCGTTGTCGGCATTTCCTTCTTCGCGATAGTTGACCAGGCCGCGTCCGTTTTCGATGCGATAAGGAGCAGAGAGATTCTGGCCGCTGGCATAGCGAAGCCGGGAAAGCTGCATGGAATGTCCGCCGGCGGCGTCGCGGGAGAGATCGATGACGCCCGAGGTGTTCTGTGCGAGCTGATGGAGGATCGGAGTCAGCTCCGGCTGGCCTTCATCATTGGCGACGAGCAGCGTCGTAACCGGAAGATCCTCGAGGGCATTGGTCAGCGATTGCGTCAGCGAGACCGCGAAATGGCTCGAATAAAGGGTGTTGATCAGCGTAAAGACCGGGTCGATGACCAGCCGCCGGGCGTCGATCCGTTTGATGTGATCGCGCAACTCTTCGACGATGGCCATGACGTCGACCGGACTCTCGACCAGTTCGAAGTAGCGGCTGCCGGGATTGAGAATGAGCAGTTGTCCGCGGCGGACGGACTCCTCGATATGCAGTCCGATCGAGCGCGCCTGCTCAAGGACGCTCTCCGGTCTTTGATCGGTGATCAGGATTCCCGGCTCCTGAAGCTCCAGACCGCGCGCCAGGAACTGGAGTCCCAGCAGAGTCTTGCCGGTCCCGCCGCTGCCGCGCACCAGGTAGAGCTTATGCGGGCGAAGTCGGCCGGCGGAGTAGTCGAGGAGATCGATCCCGCTGATGATTCGCTCGCCGTCGCTGTTGCGGGACGAAGCGGGCTCCTGAACCGGCGCATCCAGAGGGAGTTCTTTGTCCGTCTTGGCGGACCTTGCTTGACTGTTCGTAGTGGGAAGGGGAACCGCATCGTTGCTTGACCGAACATCGCTAAGTCCGTTCATCGCTTTGTCTCTTTCTCTCGTTAAGCTGAATTGTTTGCAATTGCCCGTCGTTGCGCACTAGCAAGGTTCTGGCCATTGCTCAGTTGACAGCGGCTCCCGGCACGGCCACCGGCTGCAGCGGCGGACCGTGAAATCGAATCTCATCGTCTGTGGCAATGTCGCGCTGATCGCCGAAAATCTGCGCTTCGACCTGCTGCAATTGCTTATTGTCGCCCGTTGGCGTTCGCACTGCTTCTCCCGCCTCGGCGAAACGGGTGACCATGAAAAGCTCGGTCAACGGCTTGAGCGACACGTGGCGCACGGTCGCTGGATTCACGTCATGAAACCGCCCATAAAGCGACGCGATCTGCGGCGCCGTCAGATTCGTCTCTGTAGCGTCAGATAATGAAGAGGCCGCCGTAACGACGCGCAATGCGTTTTGGGGACTCAGCCGTAGAAGTTTGTCGCGTACGGCGCTGACAATCTGCTGCTGCCTGAGCTCGCGTGAAAAATTCTCCCCGTCCGGGCCGACCACATAGCGATACCGGCCATACGCCAGAGCGCGCTTGCCATCGAGGTGATGCCATCCGCGGGCGAAGCCGTCGCGAAACAGGAAGTCGTAGAAGCCCCGTTGGCAGAAAACATCCACTCCTCCGATGTCATCGATGAAGTGCTCGAATCCGGAGAAGTCGACGCGGACGAACGCGTGGACCGGCTGATTGAAAACGCGCGACACGGTATCGCAGAGAAGTCCGGCGCCAGCACCCGGGTAGCCGCCCTTTTCTCCCGCCGCGTGCGCGTAATTGATGCGATGCGTCCCGTACATGCCGAGGGGAACCCAGAGGTCGCGCGGAATCGAAACAATGGCTACCTGCTTCGTCGACGGCTTGAGGTTGACCAGCATGATCGAATCGGCCAGTTGGTCATGGTTGGGGTGATCGTCCCCTCCAATCCCGAACAGCACGATGTTCACCCGATCCTGTTTCAGCCCCTCGGCGATGCGATTCGGAACCTCGCGGTGGCGCGGCGAATAAATCGAGTAGACCGCCACCAGCGCCAGGAGAATCAGCGTCCCGAAAACGCCGAATAGAACGTACTCGATCGTCGATTCCGCGCCGGTCGGCTTCGGCTGTTCCGCGCCGGCGGCCGTCGTGAGCGCCTGTCCATCGGGATTTGATTTGTTGAAGCGGGTCGGCCGGAACGTGGGAATGGGAGCCATAGTGGGGCGTGCGGATCAGCGCTCTGCATTGCGAATGCCACGCGTACTGGCAAGCCGCTTGAAGCGGGGCATCGGCGCATGAAAAAAACCTATCCCCTCGTCCTTCTCATGCTTCTTCTCGCCACGGCCGCGAGCGCCGACTGGCAATCGATCGGACCCGGCGTCGATTTTCAGGAGTTCCGCGATAAGAACACCGACATCTATGTCACGCGCATCGACCTCACCAATGACGCCATCCGCGTCGTCGGTACGCCTGAGTCCGATCGTGGGTCGAAAGTGTCGGACTATGCCGCGCGTACACACGCGCTCGCTGCAATCAATGGCGACTATTTCGACGACACGTTCCGGCCGATCGGAATGACCGTCGGTCCCTGCGGCGAATGGGATTCGCCGAAAAAGTCGAAACGCGAAGGGTATCTATCGATCGGCGACGGCGAGGCCGTGATCAAAAGCCAGTCGCAGGTGCCGAAGGACTCGACCGCCGAGGATTGGATGACAGCGACCGTGTCGGGATGGCCGGCGCTGGTCATAGGATGCGAGGCGCTGACCGACTCCGAATTGCCCGGCAGCGACAGCTTTACGCGCGCGCCTCATCCCAGGACTGCTGTCGGACTCAGCCGCGATCGCAAGACGCTCTATTTCGTCGTAGTCGACGGACGTCGCACCGGCACGCCCGGACTTACGCTCTCGAAATTGGCCAGATTTCTGGCCGAACGTCTCGACGTCTGCTCGGCCATCAATCTTGACGGCGGCGGGTCGAGCACAATGTGGCTGCGCGATCGCGTGATCAATAAACCGGCTGACGGCGTTGAACGGCCGGTATCGAATCATCTCGCCGTGGTGCTCGAAAAAGATGTCCGGGCATGCAGCGATGTGGTGTCGAGGACAACGACCACAACAACGACGATCACGAAGACGACGACCACCACGCCCGTGACCACTTCCACGACCGGTTCGACGTCCCCTCCGCCGCGCAATCATTAAAACTGGAATCACGATTGCACTGCGCCTCCGCCGGGTTAGCTTCTTACAACTGAGTTCACTGAAAATTCGACGGAAGGGTCGTCATGAGACCGATCGCCAACCTTCTTACGCTCGCCGTAATGTGCTGTACCACTGCGGCACTTGCCCAACAACCTGACATCAACTCACAAATCCATTCCCTGGAAGCGGCGGTCCAATCGGGCACGGCGACGACAGGGCAACAGCTCGATCTTGCCCGCCTCTATGTACAGGAAAACCGGTTCTATGAGGCAGGGAAGGCCGCGGATGCCGTGCTGAGCCGTGAGCCGGACAATGCCGACGCGAAAGCGATCAGCGACCAGGCTTCCCGCCGCCGTCATGAAATGCAGGATCGCGCGGTAGCTGATGCCGAGGGCAAAGCGAATCGCGCGGGAGCGACGGATCAGGATCGACTGGCACTCGCCAATGCCTATTTCGACGCGGAAAGCTATGGAGCCGCGGCCACCACATACGCCCGCCTTCCGGCCTCTGTGCGCGACCGCGATACGCGCCTCCGTTACGCCCGCGCGCTGGCGTGGTCGAATCGTTTTGACGATGCGGAACAGCAGTATTCCGATCTCTTGAAAGAGCAATCCACGCCCGATCTCCAACTCGAATACGGCCGGCTCCTCTCCTGGATGGGCGCACAGAAGCTGTCCGTCGACACTCTTACGAAGGCCTACGACACGAATCCTTCCGAGGATGCGGTAGTGGCGCTGGCAAACGCCAGGGCCTGGAACGGCGATCGCGAAGGGGCGCTGCAACTGCTGGACGATTATGTCCACAACCATCCCGCGGCGATGAAGGCCGCACAACTGTCCAGCGACCTGAAGGCATCGCCCGACCTTCGCATTGAGCGCGCCGGAAAGCTGATTGAGACCGAGCCTTACAACCTGGCGCTGCGCGTCGAGCGCGCCCGTCTGTACGCTGATGCCGGCCGCGATGGCGAGGCGCTCACGGATATTGCGTTCGTCCGCGACCACTCCAGCCAGAAACTGCCGGTGCTCGATGAGATCGAGAATCGCGTTCGCCAGCATCGTAAAGAGGAACGAGCGAAGCTCGAACAGCGGCGCGAAGCGCTCAACGCGCAATTATCGATGGCCTCCTCATCCGCGAATGCCGATGAAGTTCTGTCGCTGGCGAAGGCCTATTCGTCTCTCGAAGATTATGACCACGCCATCCCTCTCTACCAGCGATATCTGACGCTGCGTCCCGACGACACGATCGGACGAATCCAGTACGCCCGCGTGTTGAG
>Ga0157375_10000086_pt1 | contig 93377 bp, 77 predicted proteins | sample M35metaG_FD_115311 | JGI IMG/M metagenome (GOLD analysis project Ga0157375, IMG submission 115311) | Miscanthus rhizosphere microbial communities from Kellogg Biological Station, Michigan, USA - M3-5 metaG | ecosystem: Host-associated > Plants > Roots > Rhizosphere > Soil | place: USA: Michigan... | reverse complement strand
AAGTACGTGCGGTCATAACTGCCGAACCACACGCACGAAAAATGCAGAGCGCTCGAATCAAAGGAAAGTTTCTACTCCAACTAATATCCGCTTGGGTTTGACCGCTCCAAACGCTTCGCGGGTCTTGGGCGCCCGTGATCTATCCAAAATCCAACATCAATCACCAGGGGTTGTTGGGAAGACACGAAAGATAAGAAATGATTAAATAACCCGGCGGTACGCCAGGCAAATAAGAATGCCCATCCATCACCATCGCGGATCTCACACGATTGCATCGGTCCTATTCTGCTTAGTGCTAGGTCATGTCCAGAGCGCGGAAAGAAAACCTCAACCGAGCGATCAACGCAGTTCCGCCGTGCTGACGAATCTTCGCTGCGAATATCTGAAAAACCCGATTGGTCTCGACATTCCGCAGCCGCGATTAAGCTGGAATATCGACTCACCCGAACGGGATTGGAACCAGAGAGCTTACCGCGTGCTGGTCGCAAGCACATCCCCGCTGCTCACCGCCGATAATGGAGATATCTGGGACTCCGGCCAGGTGATGTCAGCAGAATCAGTTCATGTGCAATATAGAGGGAGGCCTTTGACTTCGCGCCAACATTGCTATTGGAAAGTGCGGGTTTGGGATTCATCAGGCCGCGCCACGGATTGGAGCCCGTCGGCGTTTTGGGAAATGGGCCTGCTTAGCGAGACGGATTGGAAAGCGCGCTGGATTGGCGCCAGCCCGGCCGATGAGCCACGCGGCTCGCCCGGCTTTTTCAAGAGCACCAACGAACTCATCCAAATGAACCGGAAGGTGAACGTGGACGGGCGCTCGACCTTGCTCCGGAAAGCCTTTACTGCCGCAAAACCAATTAGCCAGGCCAGGGTTTATGTCACTGGCCTTGGCTACTACGAAATTTCCTGCAACGGCCAGCGGGTTGGCAACCACGTACTGTCTCCGGCCAAAAGCAACTATGCCAAATGGATCTTCTACGACACCTACGATATTTCGGCTCAATTGCGAACGGGAACAAATGTGCTCGGGTTGATGCTCGGCAATGGCTGGTTTAATCCCTACCCAAAGTGGTGGGAGCCTTATCGCATGCAATGGTTCGGCTCGAAACGCGCCTTGCTACAGCTTCACATCGATTACGAGGACGGCTCTTCTGAGGTAATTGTGTCGGACGATTCATGGAAAACAGCTCCCGGCCCGGTGCTTTTCTCCTGTGTCTATGATGGTGAACAATATGACGCAACACAGGAGCGGCCGAATTGGGATCGCGTCGGGACATCCGAAACGGGCTGGTTACGCGCCAGCCTGGTGGCTCCTCCCGGAGGTGTGTTGGTATCCCAGACCATGCCCCCGATCAAAGTCGTCGAACACATTTCACCGGTGGCTCTGACTAGTCCAAAGCAAGGGGTTTACATTTTCGATTTCGGACAGAATTTTGCCGGATGGGCACGTCTTATGGGAAGAGGTACTCGCGGGCGCAGGGTGCAACTGCGTTACGCGGAGGATCTCCATGCCGATGGCAGCCTGGATGTTACCAGCAATGAGCGCGCGGCGGCGACAGATAGCTACATAATGAAAGGCGATGGCTTGGAGGTTTACGAACCGAGGTTCACGTTCCACGGTTTCCGGTATATCGAGGTGACCGGTTTTCCGGGCGAGCCTGCCCTTACAAACTTCCTTGGGTGCGTTGTTCACACGGATTGCGAAAGCACCGGGTCGTTTCTTTGCGACAACGAACTGATCAACCGTATCCATCGGGCGACCCGTTGGTCGCAACGCAGCAACCTGATGGGATATCCAATGGATTGCCCGCAGCGGGACGAACGGCTCGGCTGGTTTGGTGACGCCATGGTTTCGATGGAAGAAGCGATGTTCAATTTTGAAATGCCGCAATTCTATCGTCAGTGGCTGGAGGGCATCCGATTCAATCAGAACGAGTCAAATGGTGACATCTCGATCGTTTCTCCACGGCCTTACACGCCGGACGAGCCTGATCCTGCGTGGAGCAGCGCTTACATCATCATGGCCTGGCAGTATTACGTTTATTACGGCGATCGCTCTTTTCTCGCAGGGCATTTCAACGCCATGAAACGCTACGTTGATTATCTGGGCACCCAGGCAACCAATCACATTCTGCCTAAGTATTGGATCGGTGACTGGGGGACGATCCTCAAAGATTGGAAGGAGGGTGAGCCGATATCCGTGGGGACCGCCTTCTATTATTACGACACTGTCATTGTGGCGAAGGCCGCCCGTGTTCTGGGCAAAGAGAAGGAAGCCGAGTCATACACCAACCTTGCGGAAAGCATAAAAGCATCTTTCAACCGAAGGTTTTACGATCCTGTGAATCAGCGATACGATCAGGGCAGCGAGTTCAGCAACGCCTTTCCTCTGTTCCTCGGACTTGTGCCCCGTTCTCAACAGCCGCAGGTGCTTCGACAAATTCTGGACGCGCTACAAAGAAACGCAGGCCGGTTTGATGTGGGCGTTCTGGGAGCCAAGTACCTGATCGAGGCTCTTACTGAATTCGGCAGGGCAGATGTGGCCTATGGTCTGGCGGTGCAAACAGGGTACCCGAGTTGGGCTTACATGCTGGAAAACGGCCGCAATACGTTGTCGGAGTTCTGGGATCTTCATGGCTCGCATAATCACGCCATGATGGGGAGCATCGACGGCTGGTTTTACCACACGCTGGCTGGGATTCAAGTGGATGAAACGCAACCGGGCTTTCGCCACTTCAGCATCAAGCCATTTATCCCGGACTCACTTTCCAATGTGAGTGCCAGTGTTCAAACCATTCGGGGTCGTGTGGCGGTGGATTGGAAAAAAACGAAGGGCTCGCTCAATTTGCGAGTAGGAGTACCTGCAAACACCACCGCCACAATTCATATGCCATCCGGTTCGAATCACAAAGTTCGAACGATCCCCTACCGGCGCCTCTCAAGGTTTGAGAAGAATACCTCAGTGTTCGAGGTCGGCTCAGGCGATTTCGAATTTGAAGCTGCCTGGTGATAGTTGGGACACGCGGAACGCGCCAGACCGACGCCGCAGGAAAATACAAAGATAAACGCAAAGACACAGTGCGGCAGGACGCTAAAAAAAAGACCTTTGGGTGGAAATCTTGCTGCCTTTACTCAGGTCTTTTTGCGTCTCTGCAGCCTTTGCGACTTTGCGTTAAAACCCGTCCCGACATGTTGATTTGAACGCAAAGACGCACGAAGCGGAGTTAAAGAAACAATCCCTGGAGAAATCCTGGCCGCAGTTTACCAGGTCTTCGGACACGCCCGCCCGCCTGCCTGGCCCCGCCTAAAACATCCTTGCGCGTTTGTGGAAGCGGGGACTACTTTAGCGGAAACGAACAGCCTAAAACAACAAATCAAGCCATGAAACGATTACACTTCTTCTTCGCCTTCACGTTCCTTGCAGCCAGCTTTCTATTCGCCGATGACAGCGATAAGCTATCCGGCAAGTGGTCCGTAAAAAAGACCATTGACTCGGGACAAATCACCCAGACCATCGAGATCAAAAAAGATAAATTCATTTTTGAAATACTGGGCGCAGATGGAAAAGCCGCCTTGCATGCCGAAGGGGACGTCAAGTTCGAGAAATCAGGCCCGTTTAATGTCGCTCATTTCTTACACATTCGCGCCGGCCAATCTGCCTCCGACCTGCAGGACGTTTCAGAGGAACGCAGGAATGTTTACGTGATGGACGGGGAAAATTGGCTGATGGCGTCGAACTTCGAAGAAGACCGGGATCAAAAGCCGAGCCTGGATGTTTATCAGCGAGTCAAAGCAGCCGCCCAGGGCGGCGGCAGCCTGGTCATTGATGAAATTCAAATGGTCGCCACGCCACAATCCGCAACGTGGTTTTTTTGTTTCGAGGCCAAGCTCGGAGATGCCACTCGCCGATATTACGTCGAGAACAAAGGCTTCGAAAAGAGCCAGGTCACCATCCCCGTTGCGCTGGAGTTGCCCAAAGCTAAAGCCGGCGAAAAAGTCAGCTTCAAAATGCAATTGGATGACATCGACGGGGATGCTTGTTCCGACGAGCCTGATAACAGAAGCACCGGCGAGTTTCAGGTTAGTGACCGTGGCTCACAGAGCTTTAAGCCAGAGAATGACTGGCAATACACCATTCGCTGGCACCTGAAATAGTCCCAGGCAGAAGCTCGAGGAGCTATCAAAGGGCTGTTCTACCTTCGGCCCTGGCCCTTTTCCACCGCGCTCGTGCGATGGCTGAAAGGCGTGCTTTGGCGGCCGCGCTCATTTTTCTCGAAGAGGAACTTTGGGTTGCGGCTGGGCGGGAGCTTTTGATGTTGGCCCATCGTTTTTTTGCTGCAGCGGAAATTCTCGCGCGAACTGCGGCGCTCATTGTTCTCTTGCCGCTGGCCGGCCTGCTATAGGCGGAAGGCTGGGAGGAGCTGCCGCCCAACAGGCGGGCCAACTCACTTTGCATCGAGTCGATTCTTTCTTTAATGTCGGCCGCTTTCCTCAGTTGCTGAGGAGTCAGATCAAATGATGAATTCATAGCGAGTAGTGTTTAGGAAGCAGCAAAAATGTCAAGACGGCGCTGCGAGAACCAGAGCCGCAGGTGATTAAAAATGGCTGTTTATTGTCAGGCCTGCGTCTCATTAACACCCCCATTTATGGGGGTGCACAGCGCATTGAGGATGTTTAACCCTTTCAAGGGTTTCTCGCGGTCCATCCCACCTCTAATCTAAATCTTTTTCAACAACTCTTTCCATCGTTTCCACGCTTGCTCACGAGCAACCCGGTTGCCGGGTTCGGGATTTGGTTGTTCGCCCGCCCGCATGAACCCGTGACCGGCCTTCTCATAAATCTCGGGCTCGTAGGTCTTACCGGCCTTTTTCATCTGTTCGGTGGTTTTAGGGATCGTGGAATCCACGCGGTTGTCGTTCCCGCCATAGAAACCATAAACAGGGACGTTAATCCGAGACACGTCGGTTTCGTTTTCGGGGCCAGTGCCATAAAAAACGAATGCCGCGGCAATATCCCTGCTGTCAGTGGCGAAACGAAAACTTTGCGCGCCACCCCAACAGAAACCAGCGACAGCGACTTTGCCATTGCAAGAAGGCAATTTTTTAACGTAATCCAGCGCGGCGTTTAAGTCTGCCGTGACTTGCGAGGGAGGTAGAGAGCGAATGGCCTTGGTAGCGGCATCATTGCCGCCGAGTTCGGCAGTGCCACCACCGCCGGGCGCGGCGCCAGAGAGCAAATCCGGCGCTATCGCAATATACCCCGCCTCCGCCAATTGATCGGTTACACCCCGAATCCAGTCGGTCAGGCCGAAGATTTCATGAATGACCAGAACCGCCGTTGCCTTATCCTTCACTTCAGGATAAGCGATGTAGCAACTGACCTCGCGCTCGCCATGTTTGATTTTGACCCATTCGCGGTGGCGTGGAGATTTTTCAAGGCGCGCTTTCGCCCACTCCTGAGCATAGGAAGGACTGGAGGCCAGCAGCACGAGCAGCACAGATAGGTAGATTGATTTCATTGGATCAGGTTATTCATTGTTAAGCACGCACAAGGAAGCGAAGCGGGCGCAATATTCCGTTACGATTCCATCCTTAAACCACTGGTGACCACTGGTGTAAACCCGAGCACAATATCAAATTTTGCTGCCAATTCCCCTGCCTTGGAGCCTTTAATCGGAGCGAAATCAACGATGACCGATTCTTTCGCCTTGCCATCTTTAATTCCTCTCAGCACGCCATCTCGCTCATTGAGAGGTTCACCCTTGACGTAACATTGAGTGGTCCATTTTTCACGTCCCTTCATCTTGATGGCGAAATGAATATGTCGCGTCCTTCCTGAATAGGCCATCGGTTTGATTGTCCGAAAATAATATTCGCCGGTCGAACCGGTCAAAAAACGGCCAAATCCCTGAAAATTTCGATCACGCTTTGTTTGATTCTCCTTGGTGTGCAGGTAAACCCCATTGTTATCCACCTGCCATATTTCAACGAGTGAATCTCGAATTGGATCGCCGCGGCCATCCAGAATCCGGCCAGAAAGATGGGTGATCTCTCCAACCGCAGGGGTAGTGGAATCATTGACCATGATTAAATCGTTGTCCGTATCCAGTGGCAACTTGTCTGGATAAAACGGGCCTTCGGTTTGACTTGGAGTGCGGGTTAATTCTTCAGCAAATGCGCCCGGTACAGCGAACAGGAGCAGGTTTGCCGACATTCGTTTGAGAAAACTCCGCCGGTTGTGGGAAAGTTCAGCAGGGGTAAACAACGTGGATGGCTTCATGGCCGGAATATGCGTCAGCCATTGATGGATTTCGAGTTATTTTTTTCAGCAGAATTTTCGTTCTGACGGTCCGCGTGACGTCCGTTTTTCGTGCGTAGCGCGCGCTGTTTAATACGCTCGAATTCCTTTTGGAGACGTTCGAGTTCTTCGTCGCTGAGGTTCTCAAGATTAACGAGGCTCGTGCGGGCGCCTCCGACACCCCGCAGCAATTCATCAAGTTTTAAGTGCAGCGCTTTTGTATCCCTGTTCTGAGTGTTTTGAATCAAAAAAACCATGAGAAATGTTACGATGGTCGTCGCGGTGTTGATTACCAATTGCCATGTGTCGGAATAATGGAATATAGGCCCGGTAATCCCCCACATCAGAATAGTAAAGGTGGCCAATAAAAATGCGTAAGGCGAACCTACCGCTGTCGCCATCCATTGCGCACAAAACCGAAACTTTCCGCGCAAACCGACACAATTGCCATTCTGGCTTTCCTTGGAATTCCTGGAAATTAAAGCATAACTCATGTTTCCCACCTCGCACACACGTCCTTGTAAGTAAATGCAGGTGAATACCCAAGCGATGAAAACGTCATTTAAGGGATTGAAACTCAGTCGCTTTTGTGGTTTACTGCCGTCATCTGTGCCGCTGAATAAGATGAAAACGCCGCTTTTGCTTTTAAACCTCCTTGTCGCCAGTTTTTCTGTATGGGCTGCCAATATTAATATCCCGAACTATTCATTTGAATCGCCGCCGACTGCCTCTGTCACAATATTTATCGACTCGTGGCAACAACAGCCCCTGGATTTCGAGCACCCTACGAGCGGCATTTTCACCAATGCACCGGGCCCCAGTTTTCTGGACAACTGTGATGGCACCCAAGCGGCATTCCTATTTGCCGCGACACAAGCCGGGATTTTTCAGGATTACGATTCGACCGACTATGCGAATGCCACACACTCCTTTGATGCACGATTTGAAGTAGGCAAATCATACAAATTAACTGTGAGCATCACCGGAAGCACCAATTCCCCGCTGAACAATGGATCCACCCTTCAGGTAGCACTGTATTACCGTGATGCAGCCAGTAATATGGTGAACGTGGCGTCGACCAACATTACTTACGATTCCTTGGCGTTCTCGGGTGTTCACTTTTCAGAATTTCAAGCCGCTCTGCCCACCGTCGGGGCCGGCGATGCCTGGGCTGGTCGACATATCGGGATATCCATTATTTCTACTGCAAGCGTGGCTTTGCAGGGAGGCGTCTGGGATATTGATAATGTTCGTCTCGTGTCAACAAGTCAGCCACTTCTCCTGAACCCGGGCTTTAGCGGTGGCCATTTTGGCCTGACTCTGCAAAGCGAGCCGGGGCTCAAATTCGAGATCCTGGCCAGTGCAGATGTTTCAGTTGCGAGAACGAATTGGACTTACATTGGTACCGTTACCAATGTTACTGGCACGGTTTCTTTCAGTGATCCCGGTCCAGGCCTTGGCCAACGTTTTTACGTGGCCCGGCAGGTAATACCTTAAAGATTGCGTGGGAGCTTGTGCGCCGCATTGAATCTCCCCCGGCCAGATCGGCGTTCACGCTTGTGGAGTTGCTGGTCGTCATCGCCATCATCGCGATCCTCGCGGCATTGCTTCTGCCGGCCCTGGCCTCAGGACGTGACGCAGGCCGCAAAGCCCAATGTTTGTCGAACCTCCACCAAATCGGGATTGCAATACAGGCTTATGCCTTTGACAACGATGGCACGATTCCATTTGGACCCAAAGCCCCGCCCTTTATCAATGCGGCAGATTTTTATCCTTCCACGGGCGCGCCGACCAGCCTGATTTCTCTTCAAGGGGGCGCTCCAGCAGGTTTGGGACTGCTGTTACAGCAGCACTTGTGCGATCAGCCGAAAGTCCTTTTCTGCCCAGGCAGCGATCAGCCTGTCAATGCCGCCTCCGAGCTGGCCAAGGTTGGCGTGAACCAGGCCCAATGCAGCTATTACTACCGGCACGCAGGCAATACCCAATTGTTTGACACCCCGGATAGCAGTGCCCCGGAGCATATCAAACTTGACCATTTGGGAAACAACCGAAACGGTTTGCCGATCCGAGCTTTGGCTATCGATACCATATTCCTGTGCCCTCCGGACCTCGCACTGTTCAACGTCAAACCCAGCACTCATCATCGCCAAAAATCAGCAAACATTTTATTCTCCGATGGCCATGTCGTTTCACGGCCTAATCAGGATGCGCGGTTCACCGTTGACCTCAGGAACTACGCCGATATAAGGAGTGGCTTTGATAAAATACTCAAGGTGCTCGAGCAAGCCGATGCCGATCGCTGAAGCGTTAACCGCGGGCCCGAACCTGGACTCAAGGCAAGGCAGTAAGCGATGATTTAATTGCTTCAGTGGCGGCGTTGAGCATCGAACCCGGAAAAATTCCGAGAAAAAATACGCCCGCGATGCAGGTGTAAATTACAAATCGTATGGGAGCGGATAACGGGATAGGAGAAAGGTTTGGCGGCTCGTTGGACCAGTAAATCACTCGGACAACGCCGAAATAGTAATACATCGAAATCACCACCCCCGCCACGGCCGTGAACGCCAGAAAGTAATAGGTTGGATTCGCCTGGGCTTGCGCAAGTATTGATTTGAGCAGGAGAAATTTTCCAAAGAACCCGGCTAATGGCGGAATGCCTGCTAAAGAGACCATCGCCATGGTCATGGTGGCTGCCAGCAATGGCGAGCGCTGATTCAGTCCTGCCAACCCTTTAAGGTCCTCGTCTTCCACATTCCGCATGACCAGACAAATGACTGTGAAGGCCCCCAACACAGTGAAAAGGTAGCCGCTGAGATAATATAACAAAGCCGACTGGCCTGATTGGCTTAGTGCCGCGATTCCCAACAGCAAATAGCCTGCGTGAGCGATGCTGGAATAGCCGAGTAAACGTTTGATGTTTCGCTGGGGGATCGCGCAAAGATTCCCATAAAGAATTGCCGCCCCGGCGACCAGGCTTAGCAACGGGAGCCATTGCCGGGTAATCGCGGGCACGGCCGTAAAAAGCACTCGGAGCAGCAGTACAAAACCGGCAGCTTTGGAACCCACCGCAAGAAATGCCGTAGTGGGCGCAGGCGCGCCCTGGTAGACATCGGGGGCCCATATCTGAAAGGGAAAACATGCTATTTTGAAACCCAGACCAACCATCACCAGCAGCAGACCGAATAAAAATATTTTGTTGTCAGTAAAGTGCTCCGCTACGGCGGCCAGTTCTCCAAAATTCAGTTTTCCCCCAATCCCGTATACCAGCGCGATACCAAATACGGTGAATGCGGTGGAGAGGGCGCCAATAATCAAATACTTAACGCCGGCTTCCAGAGAAAAAAGTTGCGAACGTTGAAAACTCGTTAGCACGTAAAAGGTAACCGTAATCAATTCGAGCGAGACAAATAGGAGTGAAAAATCGTTTGCTGAAGAGGCGAACAGCATACCGGCAAGTGCGAACAATATCAGCACGTAGTATTCGGTGATCCCATCCCGCAGCCGCTCTGAAAATTCCACTGAGATCAAGAGCACGATTAAGGCTGTCATCAGGAAAAAACGTTTGAAGAACAGGGCGAGTCCATCCAAAACGTACATGTTGTCGAATGCGTAACGGCTGCCGGTCGGAAAGTGCAAAAAGCTGTACAATAGGATCGCGCCCACGCCGAGCGCCGCGGCGTAACCCAACTTGGGGCGGGCAGACGTTGGCAGCCACAGATCGGCCAGGAGCAAACTCAATCCCAAAGCGATCACAAGCCATTCGTGACTTAAGAGAGCGACGTTCATTAGTGCAAAAATGGAGAGATCGGCCTCTCCCCCGGGGAGAGCGAGAAGCTCTCGCCAGTCTGTCGATAATTACTGAAGCGTGACTCGTTCCAGCGCGGCGAAATTGTCCTCCCTCTCCCCGGGGGAGAGGGCCGGGGTGAGGGCGAGCGTTTCCTCTCACTCCATGGAGACGGATCGAGAGAACCACCGGGCCTGGATAACCACGGAGAAAACCGGGCGTCCGAAACGGGAATTCCAGACAACACCTGGACGTGTTCAGTGGCCGAAACGACATTTGTGGTCGTTTTGGGTACGGCCATCTGACTCAGGAGTTTTTCTGTGCTGGGCGCGATCTTTTCCGTCAACAACCGCGGAAAGCATCCAAACACTATGAGCGGTGCGAGTAGCAGAATGAAGGGTGCTTTGCGCCAAAGATGCGGCGCGTCAACAAGGTTCACCCAGGTTTCGTTTAGGGGACCGTGCAACATGATTCGAACGGCTCGGAGCATATATATTGCGCCGATGATCAATGCGCCCCAGCACGCCAGAATGGTTACGATTCGAAAAGAACCCCAGGCGCCAAAAAAGACCGTTGCCTCGCCGGCAAAATTTGCAAAACCCGGAAGACCGCAAGCCGCGAAGGCTGCCATGAGCAAAGCCGAGCCAATAAACGGGAGCCTTCGTAACAACCCGCCTAGCTGGTCCATCTGTAATGTGCCGGTCTGCTGATAAACGTAACCGCTTAGTCCAAATGCGAGGGCCGCGAGCAGCCCATGAGCAATCATGACCAAAACTGCCCCGGTAACGCCAATGAGGTTCAACGTGGCTATCCCTAAAAAAATGAAACCCATATGTGCAACACTGGAATAACCGAGCAGCCAATTGAAATCCTTTTGGCGCATGGCCACCCAGCCACAAAAGAGGAGATTGCCTAAGGCCAGCCAGCCCAGGATTTGCATCCAGCTTTGCGCCGCATCCGGCAACATCGGCAGCGCGATCCGAATCAAACCGTAAGCCCCAAATTTCTTCAAGACTCCCGCATGCAGCATGGCTGTCGGACTTGGCGCTGAACCATAACCAAGTGGCGCCCAGCTATGAAAAGGCCAGAGGGAAACGAGAATACCGAACCCGAACAGCAACAGCGGAAATATTGATTTCTGATTATGCAGCGAAAGCCGATGTTCCGGTGACTTCAAATACTCTGTTAAAGCGGGAATATCGAAAGTGTTGAGGCCGGATTGCACATAAAGAGCGATCAACCCAAGCAATGTAATGAGCGCGCCGATGCTTAGATACAAAGTGATTTGGAAAGCTGCATAATTCTTTTGTTTTCCGCGCCCCCAGACGCCAATCATAATAAAAGCCGGCACCAGCGCCAATTCATGAAAAAAGTAAAAGAAGAAAAGATCGAGAGAGGCAAAGGCCCCCAGGATTCCCCCTGCCATGATGAGCAGCAAAATGTAGAATTCCTTTTCCCGCTCTTTGATCTCAGAGGCGACGCAGGCCGCGGCACACGCCACAATCGCTCCCATGAGTATCAGGCCGACATTAATTCCGTCCACCCCCACGTGGTAGCTGATTCCCAGACTCGTGACCCAGGAGATTTGCTGCTGGAACTGGTAACCGGCAGTTCCAATCTGAAATTTCAAAAACATCGTAATTGCGAGCAGGCAGGATAAGAGAGTGGCAATAATCGCAGCTCCCCGGTGGACGACACGATAGCTGGCTGGAACAAACGCCATCGCCAGCGCGGCCACAAACGGACAGGCTATTATGTATGTTAGAATGGACATGCTGATCTCGATTTACTTCAGCGCCAGATAAAGCACCACCGCCACGCCTAAAACGAACAGAAACGCGTAAGTCTGCAAGTTGCCCGTTTGCAGTAATCGCAACGCTCGGCCAAGAAGTTCCGTTGTGCCATGCGTCCCCCTAACGGCAGCGCCGGCGATCAGCCACCGGTCGATCCACCCAGCAACCGCTGAAATGAAATCGTGCAGCCGGATCAATACTGCGTTGTAAAACTCATCCACGTAAAAACCTTTGCGCATCGCTTTTGATAACACCGGAAATTTTTCCGGGAGCGGGTCCTTCCCGACATTGGCATAAAGGACCCAAGCGGCGGCGAAACCCAAAGCCGTGGCGAGCAAACCAAGCAATGACGCGACGGTTGATTCCTGAAAGGGAACCAACAGTTGCCCAGCCAAAGAAATAGGGTGCTTGTCACCGTGAAAACCGAAGTTCCTGGCATAAACCTGTTCCACACCAATCACTCCACCAATTAGACTGAACACCGCGAGTATTCTTAAAGGCCAGACCATTACCGCCGCCGATTCATGACCGTGCTCGGCCGCCGGGGATTTTGGTTTGCCAAAGAAAACGACCAATACCAGGCGTAACATGTAGAAAGCAGTTAACAGGGCTACGAACAATCCGAGGCTAAACAACAAATAATTGTGGCGCTGCAACGCCTGGGCCAGGATCGCGTCCTTGCTGAAAAAACCGCTGAAAGGCCACACCGCCGCGAGCGCCAGGACGCCGGCCATGAAAGTCCAGAACGTCACGGGCAATTTTTTACGCAACGCCCCCATCTCCCAAATATCCTGCGCATGATGAAGGGCGAGGATCACCGAACCTGCGCCCAGGAACAGCAATGCCTTAAAAAAGGCGTGTGTGGTCAGGTGGAACATTGCTCGTTCAGGTCCGCCAAGCCCCACTCCCATGACCATGTAACCCAATTGTGAAAGGGTCGAATATGCCAGAATCCGTTTGATATCGTTTTGCTGAATCGCGATCAGCGCCGCAAGCAACGAAGTGAACCCGCCAACCCATCCAATGACGTTCAAGTCGATAGGCGTCAGCAGGAATATCACCCTGCAAAGCATATAAACGCCCGCAGCGACCATAGTCGCGGCGTGAATCAGCGCGCTAACAGGCGTCGGGCCTTCCATGGCATCCGGCAACCATACATGAAGCGGGAACTGAGCGCTTTTGCCGATTGCGCCACAAAAAATCAACAAACCGGCAATGGTCGCGCTGGCACCGAGCGCTTGGGGTTGACTGATGAGTCGTTGCTCGATTGCCCCGAAGTTTAACGAACCGAGAGTTGCCCACACTGTCAAAATCCCAAGGAAAAATCCAAAATCTCCCAACCGGTTTGTGATAAAAGCTTTCTTCCCAGCGTCAGCCGCCGCCGGTTTTTCAAACCAGAAACCGATCAGCAGATAGCTAGATACCCCAACCAGTTCCCAAAAAATGAATAGCTGCAGGAAATTATTCGCCAAAACAATACCCAGCATCGAAAACGTGAACAAACTCAGGAAACCGAAGTAGCGCGAATACCCAGGGTCATCGCTCATGTAACCCCACGAATAAATGTGAATTGCGCTGGCCACACCTGTGACCACGAGCATCATGAGCAAGCTCAAAGGGTCCAGGCGCAAGCCAAAATCAATTTGCAAGTTCCCAATTTTGAGCCAGGTCGCGACCAGTTCCGGCAGTGGCTTCCACCCGTTCACCGAAACAAAAATGATGGTTAAAATAAAACCAGTCAGGACTGCGGCAATCGACAAGCCAGCGCTTAGCTTCCGATCTTTTCGTGTAAAGAATGTGATGAGCACCGTTGCGAGCAACGGAAGAAAGAGGACAAACCATGGTAATGCTTCAAGTTGCATCAATTTTTCATCCCCATCAGGTCCTCGACATGCGCTGTTTGCCGCTTTCGATAAAGAGCGACAATGAGAGCCAGACCAACCGAGACCTCCGCGGCAGCGACTGTGATGATGAAAAATACAAATACCTGGCCATCGAGATTGTTGTTGAACCTCGAAAACGCCACCAGGGCAAGATTAGCAGCGTTGAGCATCAGCTCTAACCCCATGTACATCACCAGCAAATTGCGCCGCGCGATGACGCCCATTAAACCGAGGGCAAACAGCAAAATGCTGACTGCGAGATAATGTTCCAGGCCGACGTTCATTTCAGTTGTTTCTTGCTGAGTAATACGACGCCCACGATTGCCACGAGCAACAAAATCGAGACGATTTCGAACGGAAGCAGGTATTTCTTAAAAAGCAGCTCGCCAAGCTGAACCGTTCCTCCCTGCAAGGAAGGCAAGGTTGCGCTTTTGAGCGGCGCTTGCTTAAACAAACTCTGGAAGAAGATTGCAACGATGGATCCAACTGCCACAACTCCTCCCCCGGCTGCAATGACTTTCACTTTGCGCCTCTCTTCCGCCTTCAAATCGAGCAACATGATGACAAACAAAAAGAGCACCATGACTGCCCCGGCGTACACAAGCACTTGAACGGCAGCTAGAAAAAAAGCGTGCAGCAGGACAAACAAACCTGCCAATGAACCAATCGTTAGCACGAGAAACATCGCGCTGGTGACTGGATTCCTGCTGAAAGGATTGGCGATAACCAAAAAGCCAAACCCGAGCGTCAGGAAAGCGAAAATATAGAATAGAATGTCGCTCATTTCTCTAAATGTGTGTTCAGGGTTTCACCCCTTGCGCCTTTGCTTCATCCGCTTTCTTTTGCCATTTTCGGATTTTGTCCTGATGCACTCCGCCAAGCGCCAGCAGTTTTTCCTTATCGTAGATCATCTCCTCCCGAGTGGTTCCTGTGAGAGAATAGTCTTTCATGAGAAAAATCGCTTCCTCCGGGCAGACCTCCTGGCAATACCCGCAAAAGATGCAGCGAAGCATATCGATTTCAAAAGCCTTCGGAGCCTTCTCGACATTACCAACCTCCAGAACTCCATCTGGCCCCGGAGGAGTGATCCGTATCGCCTTGGGTGGACAAACAAACTCGCATAGCTGGCAGGAAACACATTTGATTCGCCCCTGTTGATCGTTCACGAGGTACGGGGCGCCGCGATATCCTTCCGGCACGACCCATTTTTCCTCCGGATATTGCAAGGTCACTTTCTTTCGGAAAAAGTGACGCAATGTGACCTTGAGACCGCCCACGATAGCCGGCAAATAGAGCCGTTCCCAAAGGTTCATTTTTTTGCGTTTTACGATCATGCGCCTAATTCCTAAGCCAAAGGAGCGCCGTTGCCGTGATCAAAATATTAAGCAACGCCAATGGAATGAATCGTCGCCAGCCCAAATTCATCAGTTGATCATACCGAAACCGTGGCAACATCCAGCGCACCCACATGATCATGAATTCCACCAGAAGCATTTTTGCCAGGAAGATGCCGATATGGGCAACACCCATCCCGATCGTGGATGCAGGACGGTCCAATCCAGCAAAGGGCAAACTCCAACCACCCAGGAAAAGCGTGACCAGTAATGCCGAAGCCGTTGTCATTGCCGCGTATTCACCCATAAAGAACAAGGCAAATTTCATCGAGCTGTATTCGACATTGTATCCTCCCGCTAATTCCTGCTCGGACTCGGGTAAATCGAATGGTGATCGGTTCGTTTCCGCCAGCAGCGCTACGATGAAGATCATAAACGCGATGGGTTGCTTAAAGATAAACCAATGAAACAATCCGCCCGCCTGGTACTCCACAACCTGACTCAGACGCAGCCCGCCCACGATCAAAAAGATTGGCAACACCGACATTCCCATCGCGATTTCATACGAAATCAATTGTGCGCTCGAACGAATTCCACCTAAAAAGGGATACTTCGAATTCGCGGCATAACCTGCCAGGACGATTCCATAAACCGAGAGCGACACGATCCCAAAGCTGTACAAGACACCCACGTTCAGGTCGGCAATGACCATTTTTTGGCTGCCGATCGTCGAGCCGAAAGGAATGATAGCCACGGTTAGTAAACTTGGAATCATCACGATGGCAGGCGCGAGCCAGTAATAACTTTTGCGCACATGAGCTGGCGTGAAATCTTCCTTCAAAAAGGACTTAATCGCGTCTGCCAATGGTTGCAACAGGCCGAAAATTCCAACCCGGTTAGGACCGACCCGGTCCTGGATAGCCGCAGAAAGTTTACGCTCGACCCACACCGCGTACGCGACGATGAACATCAGGACCGAGAAGACACCAATTATCTTCACGCTGCTGAAGAGCACAAATTGGGAAAGCCCAGACCAGCCATTGATCCAGCTCATGGGATCACCACGCTCTTTCCCAAATCTCCGAGGCCACCCCACGTGACATCTTGAAAAACAGGCATTTCGGCCGCCATTTGGTTGAACAGTCCTTCAATGCTCACGAAACCATCCTGGCCGGTGACATTGAAAACAATCTCGTGAAGGAATTCCCATTCCGCCCTGGCGTTGCCAGGAGGTTCGATGGCCTTCAGGAATTTTTGGACCCGGCCTTTGGCATTCGTAAACGTGCCGCGCTTTTCGGCATGAGCGCAGCCCGGCAGGAGATAGTGCGCTAATTTTGTCGTTTCATTTGGCAAAATGTCACTGACGATCAGCGTCTCCAGTTTTCCGAGCAACTCGGGGCCAATCCCGCATTTCGTCACGTCCTCGCCGAATACCATTAAGGTTTTGATATTCCCGGCAAGAATGCCTTGCACAATTTTCGCCAGGTTCGAACCCATCGGATCTGCTGCGATCCCAAGCAGGCGCGCGCCGGTACTATTCGGGTTGCGATCCGCATTCAGCAGTAGCTTATCCGCTTCCCCCGCCCGCGGAACCGAATCGGTCAGGGCACCAAACTTTTTGCTGAGTTTGGATAGCAAATACAATTCTTCATTGGTTTGTCGCGCGGAAGCAACAATGGCCATTGAACCCGGTGAAACCTGCTTCAGGCGTTCTGAAATCTCTTTGATAACCAGCAGCCATCTCTCCGGCCTCCGGCCTCCAACCTCTGACTTTGGATCATTTCGCCGTCTGATGTCCTGCAACCGATCTTCACGGCCAATCCATTTGTAATTGAGCCGGCCGTAGTCGCACATCCAGCAGGAATTAACGGCATCATTTTCCCGGGGTTCGTACCGATAAACCTTTTCTTCGCGGGAGCCGATAACGATGTTGCAGCCGGTCGCGCAACTGGTGCAGATACTTTTGGTCTCTTTCAGGAACCAAACTCGCATCTTGAATCGAAAATCCCTCGAGGTGAGCGCGCCTACGGGGCAGATGTCCACCGTGTTCAACGTGTAATTGTTGTCGAATGCTTTGCCCGGAAAGGCCGTCAGGGTGCTGTAGCTGCCTCGGCTGATGATCCCGAGCGCGTCATCGCCGACTAAATCTTTTGTGAAACGAATGCAGCGGGTGCAGAGGATGCAACGCTCGTCATCGAGCACAATCCGTGGCCCAAGATCAACTCGCTTGGGTTTGTGGACCTTTGGTTCAACAAACCGGCTTTGTGACTTCCCGTAATCGACCGAATACTCCTGCAACTTGCATTCGCCTGCCTGGTCGCAAATGGGGCAATCCAGCGGATGGTTGATGAGCAGAAATTCGAGCACCCCTTCGCGCATGGCCTTCACCGCTGGCGTGTTGGTGTAAATCTCCATTCCTTGCGTGATCGGCGTGGCGCAGGCGATGGCAGGCCGCGGCGACTTGGTGATTTTGGGCTTCCCGTCTGGATTCAAGATTGGCTTGCGGTCTGGTCCCATCGCGGGAGTGCCAAACTCGACCAGGCACATCCGGCAGTTTCCCGCGACGGGCAGCTTGGGATGGTAGCAATAATGCGGCACGTCCACTCGCGCCAGGGCGCAGGCCTGGATCATTGTGGTTGGAATCGGCTTCCCCGAGATGGGGTCCGGCATGGTCTTGGGAACTTCGATCTCTGCGCCATCCACCTTTAGTCGAAGTTTTTCGACCGGCGACTCCCCTCCTACCTTTGATTGGGACAAGCTCATTTGGTTGGGTTGGTCTTTATGATAGTAGCGTGCCTTCAATCTTCCAACCGGTGCCGCCACCACCCAGGCTTTCGGGCTAAGTGTGAAACTGCAACAACAAGAACAAACTGCGATTCTTCCACGAAGAGCACACGATATGGAAAGCCAGAGATACGACAGCTCCTAACCGGCTTCTCATATAACGCAAACATCTGCGGGTTCAGCGCCACTTTAGCAATCGTCGCATCCAGAGCCCGAAGGAAGTGCTCACCCAAACCATCTCGTCGGGCCTCATAGAAACGGACCGCGGCGAAGATGTCGCACTGGGCCTCGGGGTCGTGAATAACTGATTTCACCGTGACTTTTTTCGCCTAATCAACCGTTGTGCATCACGCATCACTTCTGCATGAGAACGGCCGGCTGTCTTGCCTGCTTTAAAGCTCTTGTACCGTTTCAGGGATTCTCTCTTCCACGCCGTCTCAATTTCCTCGGAGGGTTCCTCGTCCTCCAGGCTGGCCAGGAGTTTTTCCGCCAGCATTGCCCTTGCCGAACTGGACAATCCAAGCAACTCCAATGCTTTTTTTTCTACCTTGTCTGCTGTTGCACTCATAATTCATATATCAACAAACTGCCGTTTCTCTTTCATAGTCTGACTTTGCATTATACGCTCCTCATCTTGAGCGCCTCTAGCCACAAACTCGTCCTTAAATTTTCCAACGAAACTTTGCACCGGCCACGCACAGGCTTCGCCGAACGCGCAGATCGTCCGGCCACCGGGAATGTTATCTGCGATTTTAAGCAGATAATCCGCATCCTGCGGGCGTCCTTCTCCGTGGGCAAGGCGATGCAGCGCTTTGGACATCCAAAGCGAGCCTTCGCGGCAGGGCGTGCATTGGCCGCAGCTCTCGTGCGCGTAAAAATCCGCGATATTCGAGAGAGCCTCGACAATGTCGGTTGAATCATCGAGCACGATAATCGCTCCGGAACCAGACATGCTGCCGGCGGCGATCAGCGAATCAAAATCGTAAGGCAGATCGAGCATGTCTAACTCCTGTTCGGCTTCCTTGCCATCGGGCCCTCGGCGTTTGATTTTGAATTTCTCTCCTGCTTTGAAGACCTTCGCGGAAGAGCCTCCGGGAATGACTGCTTTCAGTTTGCGTCCATCCAACAATCCGCCCCCGAATTCAGGATCGTTGATGAGTTGGCCAATCGTGGCCTTGCCGACCTCAATCTCGTAATAGCCCGGCCTTTTGACATGACCGCTCAAACTGACGATCCGCGTGCCGGTATTGTTAGGTGTGCCGAGCTTTGCATACTCTGCGGCCCCCATCCCCACGATGTGTTTGACCGCGCAAAGTGTCTCCACGTTATTCACAATTGTCGGGCACATGTACAGTCCAAGCACAGCCGGGAAATAAGGCGGCTTGATGCGTGGGTAAGCCCGCTTGCCTTCCAGCGATTCGATTAGCCCGGTTTCTTCACCGCAAATGTAAGCGCCTGCTCCTCGGTGCAGCCAAATATCCAGCTCGTAACCGCTGCCTAGGATATTTTTGCCGAGCAGATTTTTTGAGCGCGCCTCTTTGAGGGCGCGATTCAAGATCTTTGCGCCCTCCATAAACTCCCCGCGTATATAGATGTAAGCGAGATGAACATCGTTGGCGTAACAGGCGATGATCATGCCTTCGATCATCTGATGTGGGTCCTTGTGAATAATCTGCCGGTCTTTAAACGTGCCGGGTTCCGATTCGTCCGCGTTGCAAATCAGGTAAATGGGCTTGCCGCTTTTTCGATCCACGAAAGACCACTTCAAACCACACGAAAATCCTGCTCCTCCCCGGCCACGCAGCCCCGAAAGTCTGACTTCCTCGCGTAATTGTTCCTGACCGCTCAGAGATTTGCCATCGGGCAATTGTTTGGATGGCAGTGCCAAGGCCTTTTTCAGGACCTCGTAACCGCCATGACCCAGGTAGCAGTCGATATCCGAGGTATAACCCGGCACATCTGCGTTTTTGAGTATAAGGCGGTATTCCTGAGGCATAGCTAAAGTATCAAAGCACGGCTCCCTCTCCTGGGGGAGAGGGCCGGGGTGAGGGCGAACTTGTTTTTCTTTGCCACCAGGAGAAAGCCGAGGCCAGGGCGAGCCTTTCTCCAACTGAATTGTTACGGCTCAGGTAGGGCGCGTCACTCCGTGCGCGCCGTTTCGGAGAACCGATTTTATGGAGCGGCGCGCACGGAGTGACGCGCCCTACCCGCCGTCCCCCATCTCGCCTTGACTCTACGGGCAGACGTTCTAATTTAATCACGCCCGTTTGCCCGATGGTGTAACGGTAGCACAGCAGACTCTGAATCTGTTTGTCATGGTTCAAATCCATGTCGGGCAGCCATTTCATTTCTCTGTCTCCTCCAGGATGGCATCCGCTTTCGTTTCCGAAACCCCTTCATAAAAGGCCTCATTACACATCATCACTGGAGCTGTCCCACAGCCCGCCAGGCACTCCACCAGTTCCACCGTGTATTTCCCATCCGGAGTCGTCTGCGCCCCGTGCGCTTCTGGCTGCAGCGCGAGCTTTCGGCACAAATGTTTGTGCAACTTCAAAGATCCGCCCAGGGCGCAGCTTAGTGTTCGACACACCCGCAAGTGATACTTGCCAACCGGCTTTCGGTTCAGCATCGGATAGAATGTCACCAGCTCATAAATGTTAATTGGCTGAAGCTCCAGCTTGGCTGCGATCCATGCGACTGCCTGGCGCGATATGTAACCAAAGTGTTCCTGGATCGCGTGCAGCAGCATCAGCGACGCGCTGCGCTTCCTGGGGTAATGAGTAATAAGCTCATCGATCTCCGATTCCATTAGCTTGGGCACAGAAAAATCCGGCTGCTCCAAAAGATCGCTCGGGATCGGCTCGACGGGATGCGTTTCAATCATCGGTCACACTCCCCCATGACGAAGTCCAGCGAGCCGAGAATCGTCACCACATCGCTGATCATGTGCCCCGGCAAAAGCCTGGGCAGGATGCTTAAGTTCACGAACGAAGGAGACCTAATCTTTAACCGGTGCGGTGTGCCGCCTCCCTTGCTGTTAATATAAAAACCGAGCTCGCCTTTCGGGTTCTCATGCCCGAAATAAATTTCCCCCGGTGGTGCATTTATTCCCTGCGTGACCTGGATGAAGTGATGAATCAACTCCTCCATCCGCGTCAGCACGCGATCTTTAGGCGGAAGCACAATCTTCGTATCCGCAACATTCACCGGTCCTTCAGGAATCTTTTTCAGGCATTGTTGAAGAATGCGCGTGCTCTGCCGCATCTCCTCGATGCGCACCAAATAACGATCGTAAGCATCCCCTTTCGAGCCAACCGGCACCGCAAAATCCAGTTGATCATACACGAGGTACGGTTGTTTCTTTCGCAAATCGTGGTCAATCCCGCTGCCACGCAGGTTCGGACCGCTCAAGCCATAATCAACCGCTGCCTCGCGCGAGATCACACCGACGCCCTGAGTGCGATCGAGGAAAATTCGGTTGCGGGTCAGGAAAGTTTCGGTTTCATCAAAGCTAACCACGGCTTCATCACAAAATTTTCGGCATTGATCCACCCAGCCGGGCGGCAAATCTCGTGACAGGCCGCCAATCCGGGTGTACGTCGTCGTGAACCGCGCGCCGGTCAGCGCTTCGATCAGGTTGTAAATCTTTTCCCGCTCAGTAAATGTGTGCAGGAACGGTGTGATGGCGCCCAGATCGAGCGCCAGGGCTCCGACACCCAATTGATGAGAGGAGATGCGCGCCAGTTCGCAACAAATTACCCGGATGAATTGGCAGCGAACCGGCAAATTTTTTTCGATACCGAGCAGTTTTTCCACCGCCAATGCGTACGCAACGTTGTTCGCCAAAGGTGCAAGGTAATCCAGCCGATCCGTGTACGGAATAAACTGGGTGTACGTCATGTTCTCAGCGATCTTCTCATCCCCACGATGGAGATATCCGATCTCCGGCGCCGCTTTGGTGATGATCTCCCCATCCAGTTCAAGTACGATGCGCAGAACGCCATGGGTCGCAGGATGCGATGGCCCCATGTTGAGAACCATAGGTTCCCCATGCACATCCGCCAATTCCTCGGCTAATGTCGCCGTCGCCTCAGCAGTTCGCCCCGGCGGATCTTTGAATTGAATTTCTTCGACGTTCGCCATGTTTCAAATCATCAGGAATATCCTGTGCTCGCGGTACCCGCGAAGCGTTTGGAGTGCGCTGCATTCCGGCGCTTTCTTTCTCCCGAACACGTTGGCATGGCTGGAAATCTTCCTCATGGTTGGACGTTAGGCGAAACCGGCCCAGGCCCATGCGACTTCCCGTGACTCTCCTTTATGTCCAGGCGACGTTCCAACCTTGCATTTTTTTCCAACGCGTCAGTGCCTGGCACGCGAACTCGCGGTTCCCGCGCGATCGTGTCCTTGCCGCCTGAGATTGTCACAAAAGGGCCACCTTCGAGCGGGGCCGTTTCCGTAAAAGCCAGCTCGGGCATCTCGCTGGGCTTGCCTGCCAATGGAAAATCTTTGCGTAATGGAAAGTAAGGATACCCCTCCCACATCAGAATGCGGCGCAGGTCCGGATGCCCTCGGAACCGGATTCCCATCATGTCGTAAATCTCGCGCTCATGCCAGTCCGCCGTCCGCCAGATAGAGGTGATAGTTGGAGCTTCAGATTTTTCCTCGCTAACAGTCGCCTTGAGTCGCAATGCGCTTAAATGTTCGTAACCGTAAAGGTGGTAGACCAGCGTAAACCTGGGATCCTCCCCATAATTATCCAAACTCGAAATATCCACCAGGTAATCAAAACCCAGTTCCGTTTTGGCCCACGAACAAATCTCCACGATGCGTTCGACCTCCGATACAACCACGGTAACCTCGCCTCGGAATTCGAGTGGATCGGAAATCAAAGTTGGGAACTTTGATTTCAATTGGTTCGCTAGTTCAATTGCGGTCACGGCAAATCATGGCGTCGCGTATTTGCGACGTGGAAGGCCCTAGGCCACTTTTTTCAAGGTTGCCATCGCGGGTTCGGTGGCGACCTTTTCCTGCAATTTGATTAACGCATCCAGCAGCGCTTCAGGGCGCGGCGGACAGCCTGCAACATAAACATCGACCGGCAGGATACGGTCCACTCCCTGGAGCACTGCATAGCTGCGGTACATGCCTCCAGTTGAAGCGCAAGCGCCCATCGCAATCACCCACTTGGGCTCGGGCATCTGGTCATAAATTCTTTTGACAGCCAGCGCCATTTTGTAGGTGACCGTGCCAGCCACGATCATGACGTCCGATTGACGCGGAGAAAAGCGCATCACTTCCGCCCCAAACCGGGAAATATCAAATCGGCTGGCCGCGGTTGCCATGAGCTCGATGGCGCAGCAGGCCAGACCCATCGGCATGGGCCAAAGCGAGTTTTTGCGACCCCAATTAGCGCCTTTATCCAGGTTTCTTTGCAGCCAATGCACGGCTGTTTCGCGGCGGGTGACCACGACGTCTCCCTCGACCTTCGAATTATAGCCAAATTCCGAGCTTGTTCGCATAGGGTCTGCAAAGCTCCGGGGTAACGCTTCGCAGAAGCAACCTAATCACGACCCAAAACCCAGGCAAGCCGAAATTGTGAAATTTTTCACAAACTTTTATTGAGGCGCTGTGGATCAATGATTTAGCCAGGATTTCAAAGGTCACCGCTGTTTTGAGGAAAAAGTGAAAGCGCTGGCGTCCTCGCCGTGTTTTTAATTCATAATTAAGTAATACAAGAGGGCGGGATGTCCCAATGCCTCTCCAGGCGTAAAACCTTTATCCTATCAGGATTTCAGCTTCATCCCGGAGGGATGATTCGACAATAGCTCAGCCTTTCAAGGTTGGGTATCGCGATTTCACTATTGCATGAGTCCCGAAGGGACGGCTGAATCTTCAAAGAGGAATTTATTCAAGAAGCTCAGATGAATTGGGCCCTTGAGTTACGAATCGGAACAAATCAGGGCAGGTACTAGGATGCAATTCGTCAGGCGTGTTGGATCTTCCGCCCAGACACGAACCGGATTTCGACTCGCTTTTCCGTTAGATGCTTCCATGTTCAAATCCCTCAAATACAAAGCGACGCACCGGCCCGCCGAACCGCAGCCATATAAGCCACACGGCGACTGCCGTAAATGCCCACGCATAGTCTGCAGAGATAACCAAAATGACAGCCAGAAAAGGAGGAGCGATGCTCAAGGCCAAGACTGCGACGAGGGCCAGCGTGCCGAAGATGCTCACAATCGGAGTCAGCAAAACCATCCTCCAGCAGACCGCCCAAAGGGCCTTTGCGTGGGACCAGCGACTTGGATGTGGCGCGGGATGCATCTAAGTGAAAGCGCAGCCACGCCGGGCCAATGACATGCAATCAGAACGCCCAACCGGCGTTGACTGTCGCGCATTGTTAGCGGTCGGCGTCATGTGGGTTCTCGAGCTACTGATGCGACCGCTGTTTCATCTTCTCCTGGTTAGCTTCCCGAGCAACCGGGTAAACCAAGGCTAGATACAAGGCGAGTGTCGCGAGTGCAACGGCAAGAATCACAAGCCACCGTCTCCGCCTCCTGCGATCCTGTGGTATAGAATTCATTTTTTTGGCTAAGGTTTTGCTGAGCGACCGACGCCCAACGCGCAAGCCTGGTGAAGGGCATGTCGGAAAACGCAGAAGCGGTGGGATGCGAGGTTACTTCAGCCGACGGCGGATGGAGCCTTCTGTTTACCTTTGTGCCCAGTTGTCCGCCGCCGCTGAGTTTTGTGTTAAGCGGAGTTGATGCGTATGGCTAAAATCAGGCTATCATTGGGGATTTTGGGAGCAGCAACTCTGGGCGCGCTGGCCACTCTTATGGCGTCGCTATTACCAACAGGATTACTTGAGACCTCACGGCTGGACCTTATACCGGCCATTTGGAATACGTATTTTACCCTTCTATTTGGGTGTCTTGGGTTTTCTTTCGTTTTCGCTGGAAGCATTGTTGCGCCGAGGCCTCATCGCGCGGTCGTTGGCGTCGTACTAACTATTATTGGAATTAGTCTATTGTTAGCAATGAGCGGAGATGATGCGGACAGCATTCCAAGGGGCTGGTTCTTTTTCTGCCTTCTAGTTGCGAGCAGTGTTGGGGCTCTGCTCGCGTTCGCAGTGATAAATCGTCCTGGTCGGGCGCTCCGCTTAACAACCGAGCCCAATGAGCTCCGCGATAACATTTAGATGTCATACTGAGGAACATTGCGCATTTGAATTATGAACACACCATTAAATGCAATCCGGTGGTCGGAGCGGGCCGTTGGCTCTAGGCTACGCTTTATCGTTACTGTATTCGCACAGGTTGGGGGCGTACTCTTTGCCTGTTGGTTGGCCGAGTGGCATCATGTCGGACCGTTGGTTTGCTTCGGCCTGATGTTGCCGCTCGGATACCTGATTGCGCTGCGAGGCGCGATTCGAGAGTTGCACCGTAAGACCGAGCGACATGAAGAATTTGCGGCTTAACACTTTTGTCCGGCGGACGCGTGATTCACACCTCGGTGTGCAGCTTGGACGCCAGTGGTCCCGCGCCCGCCGCTGACAATCGTCGTTCGGCGACTGGCATGCTTGATATGGCGGATGATAAAGTAATTCAGATTTTCCGAGAGCTTATTGGAGACCGCGCCAACAAACTATCTGACTCGCACTACCCGGCCGACATCAACACCCGCATCACGGCAGCTCTGACAAAGGACGGCGAAGGTTCGACTGCCGAACAGGTGCTACAGCGGGACGGCATCGGATTCCACCTGGTCGATTGGCAGCACGACGCTGCGTTCATTGTGGCACTCGTGCTTTTTCCTGAGCGATTTAGCGACGAGGAAATTCGTGAGGGTGTGGACAGCTTTCTGGTCCATGTGCCGGCTCACATCCTTGAGGCTGCTCGATTGGGCGGCTATCAGACCGAAAACATTTTCATTGAAAAGCCAAAGGATGAATGACAAGTGCGTCGAACCAGATCACTTAACTCAATGCCGCGATGACGCTCCTGTCTCACTTTTGCGCGTCACCGGCGCGGCACGAATGAGTTTTATCGTTCGGCATGACGCATTCGGAGCCAATCCGACCCGCAATTAGGCTGATATAAAGCCCTTGCCAGCCTTTATGACAGTTCACCTTTGGGAAAAAGATTTTTGATTGGTATATCAGAAGAGTGTGGAAGGCTTGAAGTTGGACCAGGCGTTGATGGTCGATTTTGAAAATGTGATACGAAAGGTTGTGTCGGTTGATTAAAGGCGAGAAAAAGTGTAATCTCCGTCGTATAATCATAGTTCGGTGTTACCGTGAAGAAGCTCCTGATTATTGCTCTGGCTGCGGTGGCTATCCTCCTGTCGGCGTTCCATATCATGGTCTATGATGCGACTAGCGGTAGTGCAGGAACATGCGAGGTCCATAGCCTGACAATGTCGAAGCGGATAGTTTCCTTCGCTGGGGAATGAAGTCCGAATCCGATACAGAAGATTTGGCCAGGAGCCATTATTTCCCGCATGCCGACGAAGCGTACGAGAGCGGCTCGTGCCTGCAGCCTCGGCAGGTGTGTGCCAGAGTTTTCGTCTGTCCGGGGTGCACGACTGTGCGCACTGTTTGGCTATTACCAAAAACGCCAATATTACCATGACGCCGAACACGGAAGCGCGCTGGAGCGGCTCAGCAGAGTGTTAGCGGGAAAGCCATAGGATGAGCATCAGTTCACAATTTGAGTTTGCCTGGAGAGATTACCGGCGTCGGCTTCGGTGGTTCTACGGCGTTTGGCTGGGAGGGATTCCCATTGTCGCCGCTTTGGCAGCCATTTTTAACAGCCTCTCTCTGGGAAGAGTAGCGTTCTGGAGTCTCGGTCCAGCTTTGATGATTTGTTTTCTGGTGGTCGCTCTGCGTCTTCAACTTTTCAGGTGCCCACGCTGTCATCGACCGTTCTTCAATGCCTACTGGTATGGCAACCCCCTTGCGCGGAGGTGTGTTCATTGTGGGCTTCCAAAGTGGAGCGCGCAGGATTCTCATGAGGCGATTATCCGCTAACAATCTGAGAGCACTGGACCCCGCGATGACAATCAGTTTGCGTTTTGGCCGTCATCGCCGCAGCGCCAGCTAGGTCGCGTGTTCGACATGACCGGCGCATTCACACAGACCGGTGGAGTAAGGCTCGACTGGCTTAACGCCACAATCCCGTTTGCGACCCTCTCGGGCACCAAAGAAGCTCTCCAAATATCATGCATGGGGCGGGAGTACGTCTTTCCGAAAAAAAGCATTCAAAGCCTAAGTCGACACCGGAGCCTTTTCTCACTGGGGCTACGTATCGAGCACAACGAAAAGTCCCTTCCGCAGTTTGTAGTCTTTTGGACATCTGCTTTTTTCTTTTGGAGTTGGCGTTTCTCCCTTCTCAAGACACGATTGGAAAGCTTGGGATATGAAGTGCTCGCTTGAGTGGTCGAACTATCCGGCTTATATCAGGAATACACCCATGAAGACCGCAATCATATCTGCGTTTATGATACTCGGAGCGTTGCTCCCCGGCGGCGTTAGGTGAGGCGCAACGTTATGACAAGCGTGAACATCACCTGTCCAAAATGCGGTGGCCCCACCGTCCGGGGAGATGTGCGCTCCGGCATCCTAAGTTTCGGAGATTTCTTTGTCGAGCACGACGCCGAGCGCCGCACGATTACAGGTGCTCCGAAGCCCAAACCAGGGGTTCAGCGGGATAATCGAGTGGTTTCGTTTGCCTGCCAGCACTGTGGGCTAGTGAGCAGCTTCTTGGAGCGAGTGATTCGCGATGAACGTAAATCCTAAACGGTCTTCACTGGACGCGGCGAACGGCATTTTGTTTTCCCTCAGGGGCCCAGTGGTGCCGCCTAGGGTAGTCATCTTTCACGCGTTGGGATTTTTTCTTTACCCTTAAGTCGAAACACTATTGCTCCACTCTATCTGGCTAACTCGCTTACAAGCATCCCTGCCCTTGGAGAGCCTGGACCACCAATTCTCCTCCGTCCGTCGTCGTCAACGGGCAGAACACGGTGACCAATCCCATCTCCGTAACACAGCAGTTTTTCCGGTTGAGCCAGTAAGTTGCCAATAGGCGGTTAGCTTTGGCCTGAAAGTAGCTGTCAGGACCCAAAAGCATGCAACCCAACATGAAAAATATACGGATATTGGCAATATCCCTGCCCCTGCTGATAACCGTTCTCGGATTGACGCTGGCGGGTCGGGGGACGGCACAGACCTTCACGGTTTTGCATACATTTACTTCCGAAAGCAATGGAGCTGCCAATCCTTTCGCAGGAGTGATATTGTCGGGCACTAACCTTTATGGGACATCGCAGGGAGGTGGGAGTTCAGGAATGGGCACCGTCTTCAGAGTCAGCAAAAACGGCACACACTTTACAAATCTTCATAGTTTCACAGCGGCCTCCGGCCCGAAGGGCACGAATAGTGATGGAGTAAACCCAAGTGGAGGGGTGATTATATCAGGCGATACGTTGTACGGAACGGCATCCGCAGGCGGTGCTTACGGGAATGGAACTGTCTTTGCGATGAATACCGACGGCACGGACGTTAAAAATTTAAACAACTTCAACGGCGAAGGTATTGTTCGGATTTCTGGGTTGATGATTTCGGGCAACATATACGGTACCGTGGATGGTGGAGGTGCTTTTGGACTTGGCTCGGTCTTCACCCTCAACAGCGACGGCAACGGTTTTACCAACCTCCATGACTTTGGCCTCAGCCCCGGCTGGCCATTCAACACCGACGGCGCTTATCCGTTGGCTGAAGTGATTTTGTCTGGCAGCACATTATATGGAACGACAGGTGGTGGTGGGCAATCTGGCCAAGGTATTGTTTTTGCCATAAACACCGATGGTAGTGGTTTCACAAATTTGCATAGCTTAGCATATACCAACGATGGAGGTATCCCGAATGCCGGGTTGGTGTTGTCGGGGAATAGGCTTTATGGGACGGCGATTCAGGGTGGCAGCTTTGGAGTAGGCACAGTCTTCGGCCTCAACACTGACGGCACCGGGTTTCAGACTCTGCACAATTTCAATACCAGTGATGGAGCCTCGCCAGGGGCCACATTGACCTCGTCTGGAAAAACTCTTTACGGAACGACAGCCTATGGTGGCAGTTCGGGCGCTGGCACCGTCTTCAAGATTAACACGGATGGCAGCGGCTTTTTGACGCTGCACCATTTCCCGGCAACCTCGGGTATTGGCACTAACAGTGACGGAGCGGTGCCGTATTCCCGTCTGCTCTTATCAGATAATATTCTCTATGGAACCGCATCCAGAGGCGGTGGTTCAGGCAATGGGACATTGTTCAGTATTTTCATCTTGCCCGAACTGACAATCATTCCTTCTGGTGCCAGCATGATTTTGACGTGGCCAACCAATTACGCCGGGTTCACTCTGCAATCGACCACCAACCTTGTTTCACCCGCCTGGACCACCAACTCTCCGCTCCCCGTCGTCGTCAATGGCCAGAACACAGTCACTAATCCCATTTCTGGCAACCACCAGTTTTTTCGACTGAGCCAATGAATGGTGCTATGACGACTTAGGCCAACCAAAAACGCCGGGTCTTTGCAGTAGCACTCATTCATCTGTTCCTTTCCATTCGTAAATGGATGAGCAACGAAGGCGAACAAAAGGATAATACTGCTTCAGCGCAGGAAAGTTATCGAGAATGGTTTTTTCAATCGGTTTTAGTTGCCGCTGATACATAACACATATCCTTCATTCTTCCGTTGGCCCATGATAACCGTTACGGGTTTGAGAATGTCCCGCAAGTGAGTGAGCTGATGGTTGTGCCTCAATCCAATAATTTACGTTGAACCGCATTTATTACTCACTTGTATGCCGAGGGCACCAAATTCATCCCGGGGGCTAACCGTGACCGAAACAAATGACTCAGACGGTTGCCTTGCGACATGAACAAAAACAATGGAAACCGACACAACAACAATAAGAAGACCAATGACCCAAATCCGAAAACGCCGAGCTCTGAAAACGTCCTTGTTGAGCATAAGCTACCGCTTCGCTCGCTTAAAATAATACCAGCCTGACTCGGCTCTCTGAACTAATATCCAACCATCCTTGCCCATATCGTTCAAGAATGCCTCCATGTTTTTCCCCATTTGTTTTACATCGGGAGCTTGATTGGCTTGATTCAACCCAAAGGACGGAGGAGCGACCACTTTATATTCCCACTGTTCCCCGTGCTGGACGGAAGAAGTGGCACATCCGACGAGAAGCGAAGCCACTGCTGTGATGATGAGTAATACTTTCATAATAGGGTGACACTATGGTTGTTGTTTTGTTTCGCTGCGGACCTGAACATTAGACACGGGTCTGTGAATAGTGAAGGAACGACGGCGGGTGAAAGGATAGTGCTTCTTCAGCCAGGGGATTCTGTTGAGAACCGTCAGTTCAGCAGGCTTGAGCTTCCGCTGATATGAAACAAACAACGTCGGCTTTCCGTAGGCACCTGCTATAAAGTTGCTTGTCATATGAGCCGGGATGGGTGTGAGAACCAGCATCGTTGCAGTTGGGGGCTTTATCGAATCTGAAGGTTCTGTGTAAACCCAACAACTCACATCAAATGACATTCTATTACTCAGCTCGATGATGATTGCTTCTATGTCGGTCGGAAACATATTCGTGCGGACAAGATTTACCGAAACATATGGCTCAGAGGGTCGACTTGCCACACGAGCAACAAACAATATGGAAACCAACAGAACAGCCAACATTAGGAAGTAGATGACCCAAAGCCGAAAACGACGAGGCTTTTGGGTGTCCTTGTTATCCGGTATCATTTGTCTGTCTCGGGTTTATGCCATTCGTAAACCAGGGGAGGAACGATGAAGCTGAAAAGGATAGTGCTGCTTAAGCCACGGGAGTTTATTAAGCATTGATATTTCAATGGGGTTTAGCTGGCGTAAACATGCAGCCTCATTGCGTTTGACGGTTCAAATAGAACCGGGTCCAATAGAAATTTACTTCGTTGAGAATGAGCCGGAACTGAGTAAATAGCACGGTGAATCCATGGGGAATCCAATATTGCAGTTACCCGACTATGAAAATCGACACAAGAACAATCAGACCGGAAATGGTCCAAATCCGAAACCGCCGAGTTTTGAAAACGTCCTTGTTGAGCATAAGCTACCGCTTCGCTCGCTTAAAATAATACCAGCCTGACTCCTCCAGGAAGCATTATTTGGCTGCGCTCAAAAGAATCACTGATCCCTTGGTTGCCCAAAGGTCGAGGAAATCGTCTCCCTCTCCTTGGGGGAGAGGGTTGGGGTGAGGGCGAGCTTATTTTCAGTTGCATCGTTACGGCTAAGCATTGTTATTCGGTTTATTCAAAATACACATTTCCTGATTATTCGTCTCCGACACCGATCCAATTTGGAAATTCTTCCATTTGTGGAAGTTCATAAATGGTATTTTGTAGCCTTCAGCCACAATAAGCACTTTTCGGCAAGTATTTCGAGTCATCTGGCAGTGCCCGCCAAGAACTTATTCTTTTCCCTTACGTGAACTCGAAGTGCTCTGGGGCCTATTAGCAAATTCGAAAGCCATGCCGTTCGCCTGCAATCTCGCGGAGCCCCGCATAAAATAAGTAAAGCGGTCAGGCCCGAAATCCTTTTTCTGCCTCAATGCCAAGAAATTCAGAAGTGTAAAATCTCCCGATTTTATTAAATGGTGGAGCCGACAGGAATCGAACCTGCGACCTTCTCATTGCGAACGAGACGCTCTACCAACTGAGCTACGACCCCATTCCACCAAAGGTCCGACTTGGTAGTTTTTGCACACAAATCCGTTCGAAGCAAGGAGGAAGGCAACTGCCACTCGCTCTGCAATCGGTTAACCGCAGCTATTACTTGTCAGGTTGTGGCGGTGCAGGCTTGACTCTTTTATCTTTGAACCCGAACGATTTTGGCCCAATACCAAGCGATTTTCAATCAGAGCATGCAAAACGGGCAACACAAGCGATATTTTCGTTTTCCGCCTTCATCTTTGGGATCTGGCTTAGCTTTTAATGGCTTTTTTGGGTAAAACAACCCTCTCTCATTTCTGCTTGCCCTCAGGTATCATTTTGCGAGGTATATGAAGGCCATCTCAAAAACTAAAACTTACGACATATATCGAGATGGCAAACCGATTGCAGTAGGTGCCTCAACTAACAAAGTTGATGACATAATTCTGAAGGACGCTGGCAACCAGCGACTATTGGACCACACGCCGATTATTTATTCACTTCATAGAGACGGAAGACTTCGCAAAAAATGCCGTGTTCTTAATAAAACCATTGTCTGGCTTAAACCTCCGTTTGTTGAATGGCCCAAAGATATTCACTTGTTGCCCCCTCGCTCAAAGTCCGTGCCTTCCGCTGCAAAAAAGTCATAACCCCTTTCTTGAGAAACGGTCGGTGGTTCGATTCCACCATCCTCCGTAGCTGCTTTTGAGCAAAGGAGGCCTTTTTTTGCCGACGTTCCGAGCTCATCTTAATCCCGGAGGGATGATTCGACAATAAGCCCAACGTTTCAACGTTGGGTGGGACCAGGTGAGAAACTTAGTCCCGGAAGGGACGGCTGAATGCCTGTAGCATCTTTCAATTCCTCGGAATTTGGCCCTTGCCCTCCCCTGGACCAAATCTCTGCCTTCAACCCCGCGTCCTGCTTGGCCCAATAGGCCGCTCCCCCATCTTCGTCCCCAACTCATTCAGCCCCACTTCTTAGTAAAAACTGCCTTTCACTAAGAAGACTACACCTTTCGCCCGGTTTAAGATGCCGGGATGATTGTGATGCGGCGATGATCTTTCTTAATAAAAAATGATTTTCATTAGGAAGACCTGCTTGCTCTTCGGGCCGGAGCTTGGTGCTTTTTCATGTTTTCCAGTTGCTCTTCCGAAAGTGAACGACCTCGACAGAGCAGAGATCCTGCAATAGTTTAAGTCACATGACTGTCGGGACTGCAGATGCGAAAAAAGTCTGGACTGAGGCTGATCTGGAGGCATTGCCAGAAGACGGCTACATCCACGAGGTAGTTGATGGGGAGCTCGTTATGAGTCCGAAGAATAACTGGCAACATGGCGATATTTGCACGCAACTGCTTATCGCCATTGGGACACATGCAAAACAACACAATCTCGGCGCTGTTTGGGATTCAAGCACCGGATTTTGGATGCGCAATCGCAATTGTCGCGCACCTGACATTGCCTTCGTCTCAAAAGCCCGGCTCAAAGGTCTTAAGCGTTCTGACCGGCAGTTTTTCGCCGGCGCACCCGATTTGGCGGTGGAGGTCCTCGCCCCATCCAATACACGCATCGAGATTGACAGCCGGCTTAAGGATTTCTTTGCGAGTGGCACCCAAATCACCTGGATCATTGACCCTGAAAAACAATGTGCCGAGATTTGTCACTCCCTTACTGATCGAAAACTCATTGGAAGCGGCGCATTTCTGGAAGGCGAGCATCTACTGCCCGGATTCCGCTTTCCCATTGCCGAATTGTTCAAAGAATGGGAATGGTGACCCGCAAGCGGTTCCCCACTCTTTTAAGGTGTAATCGATTTAGAAATATGAGGCGGGATACCCAATGGCAGCATCATCTTAATCCCGGAGGGATGATTCGACAATAAGCCCAACGTTTCAACGTTGGGTGCGACCAGGTGAGAAACTTAGTCCCGGAAGGGACGGCTGAATGCCTGTATGCCTGACTGATCCGGTTCTCAAGTATCCTGCGACAGTAACGCCGTACCCAGCGAGTCTCAAACGATTGCCTGGGCAGCGTGGTGACTCAGCGAGGCATCGAACGTCGCCAGCTTGGCGTTGTGCTTTTGCTGCGAGATTTGCCAAATACCGAAACGGTGCTCCTTGCTGAGCTTGGAGCTGACATTCCTTCAAGAGCGCGCGCATCACTCGGAAAAAACTCCAGTTTCTCTTTGCTAATGAAATCCTGAACAACCTGACACGCATCAGCCTTCGACCAGTTAAACTCACCCGTTTGGTTAGTGGCAAGTTCCGAGATTAGATAACAGCCAGTGTTTGCCAGCACGCTAGGCTTTGGAGTGGTAGAAGCGACACGTTGAGCGAAGGACAGGCGCCGGGATTATTCTCGGCGCCGTTTAAATTGTCAAATTTCTGCTGGATGGCAGTCAGTCTTTCGCACGGTAGAACACGTACTCCGCAGTATAGGGCACTTGCGCCTCCTGGCCTATGGACGTACCGGGACTAGCGGGAGCGATTCCGCCAACGGTATTTACACGCTGGATAAAGGTGACACGCTCCAAAATCCCTGGCCCATTATTGGAGATGGCCTTGAGCCGTAACCAGGGGATTGCAGTGGGATTAGGAGTGCAGCCCGCGATTCGAAGTCCAACCACCTTGCTGCCACTTTGACTCTCCCAAGTCGGGCCGGCGTAGTGGATTCCTACCTCACCGTCGTGATCTTCGTTGGCATACAGCACTGCCACCGGCGCGACGAACGCCCAGGCTGTCCCGTTCCAGCGGTAGATCTGGACGCCGACAGCAAAAACACGCATCGCCACTTTGTTAGTTTCGCCGGCTTCGAGGCTGGCGCAATTGGTCGACAGGTCCGGTTCACGATTATCCTGGGCCAGGATTCTTCCAGCGCATGGCGCAAGAGCTGCCAGACAAAGTGCGAACGTTACTAACGATGATTTTTTCATAACTTAGGTTTTCCATTGTTTCAGGCTTCTGGAGCCTTTTGTTTTATTTAGCCTTCAACTCGGCTTCACCTCTACAGAAGAAAAAACCTTTTCGGATTACAGGAAAGTTTCAGAAAATTTCGGGGAAACGGACAGGCACTATTGCTTGAGCGCTCGAGCCAGGGCATCCGCTCGGTCAAATGTAGTCGCGCGCAACAGCCGAAGCGTTCCAGAGTCGGTAACAATGGCAAGAGTATTTCCGTCAGGAGAGAAAAGCACCAGCCGCACGGGGCTTTCCATCACCAGCATCGCAATTTCCTGGCTCAATGGAACGCTGAATAAACGCACGGTTTTATCCTCACTGCCGCTGGCTAGAGTTTTACCATCGAGTGAAAAATCCAGCGCCCGAATAGCAGCTTTATGGTAAGGCATTGAAGCAAGGGCTTTGGAAAGATCGGCAGGATTCCAGATTTTGATCATGTCAGCTCCACAGCCGGAAGCTATCCGGTCGGCAATTTGAGAATATGCCAGGCCGCAGACTGCTCCACGATGTTCACCTGGATTCGAAGCGACTTTTTTGTGCGAAGCGCTATCCCAGATCGCAATTGATCGATCTCGCCCCCCACTGATGATTTGCTTGGCGTCTGGCGAAAATTTTACGGAAAGGACTCCTCCTTCGTGAGCCGGCCACATCGCAATCTCCTCCCCTGCCTCGATGTCTAATAATTGAAGCATCCCATTTTCATGACCGAGGATCCCCCATCGCCGATCCGAAGAGATGTCCGCGCAAGCGACGCCGGCCACGCCACGTGGCGGCAGCGGGATCCTTGCGTTGGTTTCCAGGTTCCACCAAAACGGCACATTTCTGGAATCAGTAACCAACAACATCTTTGAGTCGGGAGAAAAAACCATGACGTAGCCGACATTTGCCACTGTCGTGACTAATCTCAAAGAGTCTGTTTCCCAAACTTTCGCAACGTCCCCTTTGCAAACGGCGGCCATCAATTTGCTGTTTGGAGAAAATGTAAAATTACCCCAGTTCTTTGGCGACAAATCGTGAGCATCGTCAGGAACAGGAGGTTGCCTCAAATCGCAAATAGTTATGACGGTGTTCCGACCTCCGGCAGCCAAGTGCTGGCTATCACGTGAAAAAGCGAGCGACCATACATCCCCAAATTGCCCGAGAGTAAACTGAGGCTTCAATTCACCCGACGGCAATTCCCATAATTGAATGCCCTCATCTGAACTGCCACTTGCAAGCGTCTTGGCGTCCGCTGAGAGAGCCAGGGAAAGCACAGGAAGTTTATGCGCTAAGATTTTCAAAACATTTGTGCCCCGGATCTCTGAAAAGAGGATGCTCCCGTCCCCCCACCCGGTGATGAGCATTTTTCCATCTGGAGTAAAGAGCAGCGAATAAAGCTCCCCTTGCCGTTGAATCGGACCGAGCACCGTTTGGGTTTCCAAATCGTAAAGCTCGATTTTGGTCTGCGCCTCGAGGGAAGGTTTGGCCGCCTCGTAAGGCAAGCTCACGGCCACAGTTTTTCCATCATTCGCGATCGCGATGGTGGCGTTCCAACTGAGATCGGAACGCCGGCTCACCCTGGAAGCCTTCGTAAAGCGAACATTGCCAGTTCTCAAATCAATCACCTTCAATAGGTGGTTGGCTCCGATCGTTACCCCCGTTGCTGCGTCAGGCGTGAGGGCAATAAGTTCACCCGCCTTTTCGATTGTTCGCCGCGTCTCGCCGGTCCGGAGCTCTATATACTGAATTGTTCCATCCCGCGTTCCCAGGATGTATTCCTCACCCGTGCTGCTGAAAACCCCCAATCCTGAAGCATTCGTGAATGCGGGTCGAAGTTCCCGGCCAGTTTGTAAATTCCACCAACGAACCGCATCGTCCCAGTAATAGACCGCTAGAATTGTCCCATCCGGTGAGAAGACTGAAGCGCCGGCGACACCTTTGCGTTCCGGGAGTCGGCGGGGGCCATCTGGATAAGCTCGCGCCCATAGGAATCGCCATTCGAAGCCCCTCAGATCCGTCTGCGAGCGCGTAGGGATTTGATTGTACAAGGCGGTGCGAATGGGCGCCAATTCCCGATCGGCCAGGCTTGTGAATCCCAAGCGCATGTCGCCTAGGTACAGCAATTGTCGGTTATGTTCCAAGCTGGCTTCGGCCCGCCGCCGCTGGACTTCAGTGTGACGCCACTCGGAGAGCACAAGGAGGCAGCCCGCCGTGAAGAACAGGGTAGCGATGCCGCTCAAGGAGGCGATGGTTGGTTCTCTGCGGCACCAACGCCAAAGCTTTCCAGCGTGGCCAACGGGATGGGCGAGAATAGGTTTTCCATCCAAAAAAAGAACAAGTTCATCCACCAGTTGCTGTGCTGTCTGATAACGGCGGTGAGATTCCTTTTGCAGGCATTTCAGACAGATCGTTTCCAGATCGCGGGGAATGCGCGGGACCAAAAGGCGGGGCGCGACAGGCTCCTTATGGAGAACCTGCGTCAGTGTGTCCTGGATGCTATGACCGAGAAACGGCGGGCGTCCGGTGATCAAATGATATAGAATCGCGCCAAGGGAATACACATCGCTCCAGGATCCACCCGCTTTTGCATCGCCGCTAGCTTGTTCAGGAGGAATATAATGGGGGGAGCCGAGCATCTGTCCCGAGATGGTCAGACTGGCATCACCGTTGCTCGTCTTGGCCAATCCGAAGTCAGTCACATGTGGCCTTCCGGACAGATCGAGCAATACATTCGATGGCTTCAGGTCCCGATGCAAAACACCGTGCCGATGGGCATATTCGATAGCCTCCGCAAGCTGCTTAACGCACTCGGCTGCATTTTGCGGTGTCATGGGCGTGTCTCGCGCCACGTCCGCGAGGCTTTGGCCCGGTATGTAATCCATGGAATAAAATTGGAATCCGTCCTGCTCTCCAACTTCATGCACGCACACAATATTAGGATGCTGGAGATTCGCAGCGGCTCGGGCTTCCGTACGAAAGCGTTCCTTGGACTGTTCGCTCGCGAACTGGCCTGACAAGATCAACTTAAGCGCAACGACCCGGTCGAGGCTTCTTTGGCGCGCCCGGTACACGATGCCCATGCCGCCGCGCGCGATTTCCTCCAATAAATCGTAGTCGCCGAAAGTTCGAACTGGTTCTGCGGATAGATCTATCAGACAGCCCGGGCAAAGGCCGTTGAGGACTCCTGCGGGCAATCGGGTGCCGCATCTGGTGCATTGTTGATTCATTTGCCGGCGTCAAGACGCCGTTCGCTAGTACAGAAGCAAAAGGCGCTGTGGATTACACGTTTTTACAAAGAACTGCCGACAAGGGCGTTCCGGGACTCACGAATCGCAGGCGTTATCTGTTGAATACGCTGAAGAGAAAACGCATTTCTTCCGGGATTTCCGCAGGGGTGCTTACGGTGCGTCCAATCTCTTTGCGGAGCAATTCGCCATAGCGTTGACGCAGACGATGTACGGCGACGGCGACGGCGCCCTTACTCAGGCCTAAGCGAGCGGCCACCGTGGCGTAAGCGCCTTCCGCCGGTTCACTCGACAAATAGACGTGAAGTTCTTCGAATTGAGATGCTTTCTCAGCCACCTCGTACTCGCCCTTGAGATGATGAAGAACTTCATCGAGAACGGTTAGTGCCCACCGATGATCGTAAAGCGCTTCGGGGGTAACACTCGAACTGGGTTCGAGCAGGTACCTGCCTTCGGCGGTTTGCTCGTCCAGCGAAATAATTGTGTGCTTGCCACCTCTTTTTTCCGCTTTAGCGCGATCCCATTCGTTGGCCAGAAAATGTTTAAGAGCCATTAGGAGGAAAGATCTAAATTTTCCTTTGGCAGGGTTCACGGCCAATAGAAAATTCTTCTGGAGAAAATTCGCAAAAAACGCTTGCGTCAAATCCTTGGCATCCGCCGTGGCATAACCCTGTCGGCGGAGAAAAGCATAAAGAGGGTACCAGTAGCTGCGGCAAAGATTTTCGAGGGCCTCCTGGCAAAAAGGGGAATCAGATTGCCCCGCCAGCAACACGACACTCCAGTGCGTGTTGGCGAACCGCACCCGGCCTGATGTGGTAGAATCTTGTGCCGAAGTGGCCATAGCCCAGGTTCTCTTGGTTGTTTGTTTGGTGAGCTCGCATCAGTGTGGAAGAAGGGGGCTCAAAAGGGAAGATGTTTATTGCGAAAAATTGAAAATCTGACCGCCGCGGCTGTCCCACCGAAAATGTTGTGAACCGTTCATAACCTATTCAGCCACACTTCTTAGTAAAAACTACCTTCCACTAAGAAGACTTCACCTCTCCCCCGGTTTAAACTGTCGCGATGATTGCGATTCGATCAAAACTTCTTCCTAATAGAAGCCTATTTTCATTAGGAAGACTTGCTCCCGGTTTGGCAGTAAATTGGTTTATGTTTCAAAATTGTGAACCTCGGCCAGCCTCAATCCAAAATCCAAACGAAGGCAAATCAAGGCAGATTGCACCTCGTTGCAGTTGGTTGCGCTTAATATTTTTTGCTCCCCCATTCAGCAATCGATATTCAAAATCAAAACTTCCATGAACGTTCCACCTCACCATCGCGGCAAGGTTGCCCGCCTGCCGGACAACCTTCGCCACATTGTAAATACCATGCTGCGAGACGGTGCCACCTACGACACCATCATCGGGAAAGTCCGCCAACAGGGCATTGCCCTGCTCCGTTGCAACCTTACTCGCTGGCGAAAAGGCGGCTACCAGGATTGGCTTGGCCAGCAAATCTGGCTCGAGCAAATGGGCGACCGCCTCCAGGTCATACTCGAAATGGTCAGAAACAAAGAATCAGGCATGCTCGGCCAGGTCGCCTTGGAAGCCGCAACCCTGAAACTGTTTGACCTGCTCAAAAGCCTCGACACGGCCTCTCACCATCATGACAAACCCCACGACCTTCACACCTTTATCCGCGCTACCAATGCGATCTGTCGCGTTACCGAAAGCACTCGGCGAGCCAGGCGGATCAAAATAAATAACATAGGCGAGCAAAATGCAAACAGGCCAACCCACCATGAAAACTGAAACTGCCTGGACCAAATCGAAAGCGAATCGCGCCGGTAAGTTCGACTGGAAAATGGAAGTCGCGGATATGCACATGAACATCGGAGCCGAGTTGACGCGAAATGTGCCCGCGGCGGCAAAGTTACACACAGGCCGTTCACGAAGTGATCAAATAGCTCTCGGTATGCGGCTTTGGCCGTCGCTGGGGTTTTTCGTGCTCTTGGCTTTGTGGATTCCATGTTTGGGAATTTCAAAGGATGTCCCGCTCAATAATAAACGCATCAGTTTTTACGAAGCAGAGCTTGTCTGTCCGGCTGCGCCCCAGATTGGCTGCGGCAGCGCTGCCAAACCGATCTTGTTGGAACTGGAGCGGCATCCGCTGGTTGCGGAGGCCTGGCTAAAACGCTCCGGTACGGTTATTGCCGTGGTCTGGAAGGAGGATGTCGCATCCAGGGCCCGCGGGGAGATTGTGGCATCCAGCCTCGAACAAAAAATGGTGAGAGAGATCAAAGGCTCGGCTCGCGAACAGGCATTGCAACAATTCTTATCCGGCAGCGGTTGGTATCGCGGCGCGGCAGTCGATCGTTTAAGCGAGGAGGAAGCCGGGATCACGGCTGGGCGGCTGGTCCGAAAAATGCAGAAGCTGATTAATTTAACCGAGGCGAAAGCCAGCACTCTTCAGTACGCGTTCAGTGAAGTGCTGGCGCGCAAACTGACCAGGGGCGAAAGCCCGGAGCAAACCGAAGCGGCGTTGATGAAGATCTGCCAACAACACTTGGACGAGAAAGACATCGCCGTTCTCCATGAAGCTCATCAAAAAGGCGCTTTTTCGAACCTTCGTAGCGAATAGTACGGGGAGGAAATCAGTGTCAAAGTGTGGAAATTGCTTGATAAATCGGTTTAGATAATTACAATCTCCCAAGTTCTTGTCGGAAGGTGGTTTCCGAACATGTGAGAGTTGCGGAAATCACTCGCCGTTAAGGCCCGGCTATTGGACCTGGAAGCGGGGCAGAACAGGAACTCTGATATGACTTTGTCTGGTTTGTTCTCGGAGGCCGTGTCCTGCGGGCATCGGGTTCTCCTGATCTGTTTGGCATTGCTGGCGGCAAGTTTGCCGCTTCGCTCCTCGGGGGATTGTCTCATCACTGGCCCTGGGCAGGTGTGCCCCGGAACGACAAACGCTTTTCTTGCCACTTCAAGCATCAGTGACTCAAATCTGGTTTACGCGTGGACCCTTACGAACAACACAGCACAGGCAGTTCTGGTAGGTGACACCAACTCGGCATCGGTGCAGGTTGCAAACGCCACCAACGGGACTTTTGATCTGACTTGTGTTGTTACGGCAACCGAGAGTTCCGAATCGTGCATCTCGAACATTACCGTTCATGCTTTAGCCACAAGCTCACCGTTGACCGAGCAAATCGTGTGCTCGAATGCTGTGGCCTCTTTCACAACGCAACCAGACGGGGACGGCCCTTTCGCTTTCGTTTGGCGAAAAGACGGTGAGCTGCTGAGCTGGGCAACTACGAATTCCATTACGATTACCAACGCCTCAACTGGTGACGAGGGGCAGTACTGCGTCGAGATCAGCGGTTTCTGCAACACAGTTACCAATTGCGCAACGCTCAGCCTTATCGCCCCGCCCACATTGGTTTGTCCCACTGGGCTCGTTGTCAATTGTGCCTCGGAGGTGCCGCCGCCGGACTCTGAGTCTGTCAGCATGAGTGGTGGTACCAATGTCATTTTTGGTGGCGATACGGTGACCACTAATTCCTGCGGACTATCCATTCTGCGGAGTTATTATTCCATCAATAGCTGCGGGAACACTTCCACCTGTGCTCAACTTATCCTGGTTGCAAACACCAATCCTCCGATTCTCACTTGCGCATCCAATCGAAATGTCGAATGTGGCTCCGCCTGGGATTTCACCGCTCCGACCGCCATTGATTTCTGCGGCAGCACAAATGTCCTCATTACTGTGGGCTCTACCATAACTAATCCCCTGGTGGCCGGTACCTTCAGCGCCACGCGCACATGGAATGCGCTGGATTCCTGCAGCAACAGCGCTACATGCACCCAAACCATCACCTTGATAGATACCACACCGCCAGAGATCTCGTGCTCAAGCAATATAGTCGTCGAATGCGCCGGACCGGCAGGAAATCCAGTGACGTTTGTGACCACGGTTGTTGATGCTTGCGACACAAATGTAACTCTGGTTTGCACCCCTCCTTCAGGCTCCACTTTTTCACCTGGCACAAACACGGTGGTTTGCATCGCCACAGATGGCAGCGGGAACACTAATGTGTGCAGCTTTACGATTGTGGTCCGAGACACCACCCCTCCGCAAATCACTTGTCCGACGAACATGAATGTGGCGGAGGCCCCGCGGGACCTTGGGTATGCCACTGTTGTTTTTCCCGCTCCTGTGGTTAGCGATATTTGTGACGATAGTACTCTGCCGGTTTATTACGATCCTCCATCCGGCTCCTCGCTGCCTCTGGGAACTAATACGATTATATGTACGGTAGTGGATCACTCGGGCAATTCAAATAGCTGCCCGTTTACGGTGCGAGTGATTCCCTATCGTTTGCGGGTCACGGTAACCAGCACCGCTGATTCCGGACCCGGCACGTTCCGCCAGGCATTAATGGATGCTAATGATTCCCCTGACGAGAACCTCGTCGTATTCAATCTGCCGGAAGGAAGCAGCGTAATCCACTTGCTTTCCGCCCTGCCGGAAATTACCAGCCCCATTATCATCGATGGCTGGTCGCAGCCGGGCTTTGCAGGGCAACCGCTCGTCGAACTGGACGGCAGTTCTTCAAGCAATGCCATCCCTGGTTTGGTCCTGAGCGCTGGAAACAATACTGTTCGCGGGCTGATTCTTCACGGTTTTGACACAGACATTCAAGTACAGGGCGCCGGCGGGAATGTCATCCTGGGGAACTATATCGGCACCGATCGCACTGGCACCAACCTCGCAGGCAATTCCGCCAATGGAATTTGGATCAGTTCACAAGCCAACCAAATTGGAGGATCAGGTGTGGCAGACGGAAACGTCATCTCTGGCAATACGAGCAACGGAATTGTCATATCAACCTCGAGCGCAACGAATAATAGCGTTCAAGGAAACCTGATTGGCATTGCAGCAGATCACCTGACACCTTTGGGAAATGGGCAAAACGGAATTCTATTCGATGATCAAAGCGCGCATAATTTTATCGGCGGCGATGCAGGCAACACCATAGCTTACAATGGTAAAAATGGCGTTGCGCTGACAACATCCGCGGGAATAGGAAATGGACTGTCAGGTAATTCGATATTCGAAAATCAGGCGCTTGGCATCGACCTTGGAGACAATGGAGTCACCCCAAATGACCCTGATGACAATGATGCTGGTCCCAATAATTACCAAAATTTCCCGGTTCTGACGGATGCTCAATCGATTGACGGCAAGACCACTATCTTTGGCGGACTCAACACCTCAGGAAATAATACCTACCGCATCGAATTCTTCCTTAACAATACGGCGGACCCTTCCGGATATGGTGAAGGAGCGATTTATCTGGGCTCGACTTTTGTGACGGTACACGGAAATGGAACGGAATCCTTCACCGCCTCATTTCCAGTTTCGGCAACGTACACACAATTCATCACTGCAACGGCCATTGGGCCGTTCAACGATACTTCTGAGTTCTCCCAGGCCGTGCAGGTACGCACACCCCCAGTTTTGGGGTTGCAACCTGTTGGCACTAACGCGCCGTCTGGAGCGCCTGCCACCTTCTGCGCTACAGCCAGCGGGACACCGCCGATTTTTTATCAATGGCGCTTGAATGGCGTGAACATCCCCCAAGCCACCAATGCTTGTTTCACAATCAGCGCCGCCGATGTGACTAATGGCGGAAGCTATACCGTTATTATCGGAAATGGCCTGGGTGCCCTTGCGACCATTCCGGTTTCATTGACCTTGCCGCTATTGAGCCGGACGGGCGCAGACAATTTTGCCAATCGGGTATCTCTCCAGGGATTAAACGGTGTCATCGAGGGACAAAACCGGAATGCGACTTCTGAACATAATGAACCCCTGCACGCCGGGAAGTTTGGAGGAAAGTCGGTTTGGTATTCCTGGATAGCGCCTGTGACTGGCGTGGCAACTTTTCGCACTCTCGGCAGCTCATTTGACACTCTGATGGCTATTTACACTGGGACTTCGGTGTCGAACCTGACGACCATCGACAGCGATGAAGATCGCGGAGGCTTCTATACCAGCAAAACCGAGTTCAATGTGATCAAGTCCAGGCAATATCAAATTGCGATTGATGGTTTCGCAGGCTCAGAGGGCGATTTTGTTCTGGCCTGGGAGGAAGAGGATACGCCCCACTTGCTGCCGCAATTCTGGGTCCAGCCCCAAAGCCAGACGGTGGCCCCGGGCTCGAATGTCACGCTCACGGCAGTCGCGGTTAGAGTTTGCGGCCGGGGCCAGCAGGATTGTCCGAATCCCGACCACTATCCGGAAGGAACTTTGCCGGGACTCGATTATCAATGGTATTTCTTTGGCAACCCCATTGCCGGCGCCACTTCGAACGTCCTTACTATTACGAACGTGCAGCCGGCCCAGGTTGGAGTCTATACCCTTCGCGTCTCAACACTCTGGCAAACCGCCGAAAGCCAGGACGCCATTCTGCAGATCAATTTTACTGGCTCGGAGGTTGAACCTGTCCAGGCGGTGGACAAGTTTCTCGATGCCGACAATCCGTTGTTTATTGGGGTCACCTCCAGCCCCACGATTGCTGAAGGGCGAGCCGGCGCTCTTGGGGCGTCCATCGTTCGCGGTTACTCCGGGACGCAAATCTTTAATACGGTCGGGAGCGCCACAAGTCCGGGCGAGGTCATTTGTGGCGCGATTGGCGGCGCTTCAGAATGGATTTCTCTCGTCGCCGAAGAAACGGGAAGCGTCCTCTTAAACACGGACGGCAGCAGTTATGATACAGTAGCGGCAGTTTTTCGGCGCTCGCCTACAAACTCCACGGTACTGGAATTGCTCGCATGTGACAATAATGGCGGGACAAATGGTCTGACCAGTTCCTTAAGTTTCCCTGTAACCGCAGGCCAGACAAATTATATTGTCGTTGATGGTGTGAACGGAGCCACCGGTATTCTCCAACTGAATTACGCGCTGGCGACACAAACCATTTTAAGATCAGCCGGTGTAACTCCAAGCGGAGCGCAGCACTTGCAAGTAGTGGGCCGGCCGAATATGCATTTCGCGTTGCAGGCTTCAACAAACTTGTCCACCTGGAGCACACTGATTACTACCAATTGTCCGGATGCCTTGTTTGATTATATCGATACCAATTCGATCACTATCCCAAAGAGGTACTATCGCGCGTTGTTGCTGCCTTAAAAGAAAGCTCCCAAGCCCCAGGGTCCGAGCTCCAAAGGATCTCCAAATCACAAACAAAACCCCGGTGCTCCAAATGGCATTCGTGGTGAGGGTGCTCGTTCGGTACTGGCCCCGCACAATTCCCGTTGACCGGTTGCGTGAATTTTTTCTAAGCTCAGGTTCCTAAAACCAATTACAAACAGGATAAACTTATGAATACAATGGTTCCCCTTATTAGTTCAGGTGTGGCTGGCCCGCTGGGAGTTTTGCATCTGCCCAGGCTCTGGCTCAAACTCTCGCTCGAATCCAGTGGTAAGCTCGCGGCGGGCTACCCGGGTGCCGGCAAAGGTTATGATCAAATGGTCATTGATGGCATTGGCCTCAACCGTGACGCCCTGATCTCATTCGTCAAACAAAGCAAGCCGACCTATTGCCAATTCGAAGCCTGGGTCAAAAAGAACGCGACGAAGCTGGACAAGGCGTCAGTGGAAAAACTCAATGCGGCAATTCGAGGGTACAATCATGATGACGAGACCCGCAAATCGATCCTGGGAGCTAACGGTCTGGCTGATGACGGCGGCGCCCCGAAGGATGCTGTGAACCTTAACAATCTGGACGATTGGAAAGAGTTCCACGAAGCAGTGCTTAAGTAATCCGAACGATCGAAACCAAAGTGCTTTACCTCGCTCACTGAGCGTGACGCTCGGAGGTGCGGGACGGCAATCCAGGAACGCGCTCCTCTTGATTATCAAAAGGGGCGCGTTCTTCTTTAAGGGGAGGATTTTTACGCCGACTTCAGCCGCTTTGGTCTGGACAGGGGACCCCGAAATGATTACATAAGGACGAGCCCAAACCGAAACAATGTTATGAGTAGCAACGAATATATTTTTCCGAATCGTCTCACCCGCCGGGACTTTATCAAATGCACCGCCACTGCCGCCGGTGGATTGGCTGTTAGCGGGCTTGCCCAGGGCGCTGAAGCCAAAACAGACATGCGAATGGGGTCCGGCAAACATACCTACGAATGGGTTGAAGATTGGGGCAAACTTCCGCCAGGAATGAAGTACGGCTTTGGATGTGGAATCGTCGTAGATTCAAAAGATCGCATCTATATCACCTCCCGTTCAACGAATCCCTGCGTCGCAGTTTTTGATCGGCACGGGAAATTGCTGGAAACCTGGAGCAACACCTTTGCCGAGACGGTGGGCTATACCCTCGATCAAGTAAAGGACACCGCTCATTGCATCTACTGGAGCAAAGAGGGACGAAATGAATTCCTTTATTTTACCGAGAACGTCAGCACAAATAAGGAAGGCCCGAAGCTGGGTAAACGCGTTTACAAAACCGACCTGCACGGGAAAATTCTTTATGTGATTGGCAATGTCGAAAAGGAAAGCTCGACCTCACAAAAATTTGAGTGGACTAATCCCACGGATGTCGCGGTTGCTCCCAACGGTGATATTTATGTGGTGGACGGCTACGGCAGCCAGCGAGTCAGCCGGTTCGATCGAAATTTCAAACATATCAAGACGATCGGCGAAAAAACGGATAAGAAAGCTGTGGGCCCCAACGCGCCGCATGGCACCTTCAATACTTGCCATGGGATCTGGATTAATACCATCAAGCATGAACCGGAGGTGCTCATCGCCGATAGGCATAACGATCGGCTTGAAGTCTATTCCCTCGATTTGGAATATAAACGGACGTTGGCCGGAGACGTGCGCAACCCATGTTGCTTTTACCAGCATAAAGACAATATCTATGTCGCAGACCTCGCTGCCCGAGTAACTATTCTGGATGGCGACGGCAAGTTGGTCGCCCATTTGGGAGATGGCAGAGAAGCGGATGGCAAAACCAGCAAACCGGATAATAAAACCAATCCCGCCTTATTCGCCGCTCCTCATGCAATGTGTGTGGATTCGCATGGGGACATCTATGTGGTCGAATGGGTGGACTTTGGCCGGGCGCGAAAATTTCGTCATTTGCGGGCGTGAATTTATAGTAGAAATTAGATCGTGAGTTTATGTAACGAGTTTTCGATTGCCGCACATTGGAGCGGCGACTTCGATGAAGCCGGTCTTCAGGCGTGGGCGGAGGATTTGCGTAGCAGGTTGCGCGCGCCTCAAGCCTCTCTGGGGCTGGTGTTCATGTCTCCCAGGCTTTTTTCTGAGGCCCGGCAAATATTGGAGATACTGCGGGTTCACGCCCGAGTGCCACTGCTGGCCGGTTGTTCCAGCCAGGGTTTAATTGTTGGAGCAGAAGAACTCGAACAGGACTCCGGACTAACCTTCGGTCTTTATTACTTACCCGGAGTCGATTTGAAGGGATTTCATATTAGCCAGGAACAGGTCGAGGAAGCCAACGGCCCAGGCTACTGGCGTCTCGAAACGGGCATTGAACCGGAACAAACCAACGGCTGGCTGGCTTTTATTGACCCCTTTCACCTGGATAGCGAGGCTTGGATTCGCACATGGAATGAGGCGTACGCGCCCCTGCCGGTGCTCGGCGGTCTTGCGAGCGGTGATTCCAGTGAGCAACGGACTCAAGTTTATCTTAACGGGGATGTATTTGAATCAGGCGGAGTTGCGATTTCCGTTGGTGGCGCAGTCAAGCTGGCTGGTGTTATTTCCCAGGGATGCACGCCCATTGGTGAAACCTGGACGCTGACCAAGGTCGAACAAAATATCATTCATGAAATAGGCAACCGGCCTGCTTATCAAGTGCTGGCCGAAACCTTCAGCCAGCTTTCGCAGGAAGAACAGAAAAACGCTCGCGGAAATATCTTCATTGGACTCGTAGTCAATGAATACCTGGACGACTTCCATAGGGGAGATTTTCTGATTCGCAATTTGCTGGGAGCGGATGCTAAAAGCGGCAGCATCGCAGTAGCCGCTTTGCCCCGCCTGGGGCAGACCGTCCAATTCCAACGACGGTCAGCCGACGCAGCAACCGAAGATATGAAGGAACTGCTGACTCGGGCGAAAAAGGGATTGGCAGGCGCTGTGGTCTATGGAGGGTGCCTGTGCAGTTGCAATGGCCGCGGCCAAAACCTTTTTGGCGAACCGAACCATGATGCGCATATGGTGCAGCAGAGGTTCGGCCCGTTTGGTTTGGCTGGTTTTTTCTGCAACGGAGAAATTGGGCCGGTGGGAGAAAAAAACTTTCTTCACGGCTACACTGCATCGCTAGCCTTGTTCGTGAAGAGCTAAATGCGATCCATTCTGCCGCATGTTCGCCAAAGGCAAAGACTCACGCGAACGAGCACTCGCCGATGATACCTCGCAAGTCTTGTCTGAGGCCCGACTGAAAACCAGCCGACGGGCTTTGCCATTAAATCCGCAAGGCAAGCTGGGGCTATTGCTGGTTCTCACCACCTGGCCACTGAATTGGACCTTGCCAGGCATGCGCACGGCTTACCTTTTTTTCCCACTTTGGCTGGGGTATATCCTGGTGATTGATGGGATGGTATTGGCGCGAACTGGCACTTCTATGTGGACCCGTTCACGCAGGGACTTTGTCCTGCTGTTTGTGGCTTCCGCGCCAGTCTGGTGGTTCTTCGAACTGATTAATTCGCGAACTGCAAACTGGGAGTATCAGGGCAGCGCTATCTTCACACAGTTTGAATATTATCTGCTGTGCTCGATTTCGTTTTCGACCGTTATGCCGGCAATATTCGAGACCGCCGAATTGGTTCGTGCATTTCAGTGGGTGGAAAGCCGCATCTCCGGGCCTCGGGTGCCTCACAAACCCGGAATTTTTTACGGTCTTTTTATCGCGGGCATTACCATGCTGGCTTTGGCAATCCTTTGGCCGAAGTATTGTTATCCATTTGTTTGGAGCTCGCTGGCATTGATCCTCGAACCGGTGAATTATTGGCTGGGCCGCCCGCACTTGTTACAGCGGCTCCAATACGGAGATTGGCGGACGGTGCTCTCGCTTTCTCTCGGCGCGCTCCTCTGTGGATTTTTCTGGGAAATGTGGAACTACTACTCTTATCCAAAATGGATTTACCACACTCCTGGCGCGCAATTTCTTTACATTTTCGAAATGCCTTTGCTCGGGTATGGCGGCTACATTCCCTTCGCGCTCGAACTGTACGGCCTCAGGAATCTGCTCTGGCGCAATTCTCCTTCGTTGAATATTTGAAATGGAGTTGGTGAGGTCCCAACGCGAAGGTGCAGAAGGCAATCGCCCAAGGATGAAAGCCACCGCTGGGTAAAGCGGAACCGAACCGCGCGAACCGTTTGCAGTGCGCCCGTATTCCGGCGCTTTCATTTCTTTTCACGTCTCTGCTCTCGCGTTTGTTGAATCCGCGACATGCATCGTCGATTTGAAAGGATTCCGCTCGGGAGCTTCAGCGTGAGGGATTCCACCGAGCAATCCCCTGAGAACCCAATTCAGCGCCGGCACCCGGTGCCGCAGCCAGACGGACATGTCTTCCGGTTTGGCGCCCAAAGCAGCTTTTGGCTCCAACGCCGTGCGCCCTAGCGAGAGACGTTTACAGCCCCATCCGATCGCATCGGCCACCGTCGCATGCAAAAGTCTCAGGTAAATGGGCAACCCCGCTGCGGCCGCTGCGCGATCAAATCCAATGTAATACCCAAGCGCGGTATCGCCATCACGAATGCTGGTGACGAAACCAAGAAGGGCGTTGTCGCGCCGAACCACGTTGCAGCGGAAATTGCTGTTCGCTATCCGCGCCAGCGCCGGCAAATAATTTTCTCCCAATGTCACGAGGCGGATCGACGCATTGTCGTGAACGGCTAAATATAATTGGTGCAAACGGGCCGCGTGCGGTTGGAGGTCGGTCAATGGCTCGACCGTGCAACCGGCTGCGGCGAGCTTTTTTACCTGATCCCTGGCATTGCGGCGGTACTTCGCGTCCAGCGCGGTCAGATAATCCTCGTAGCTGCGCCATTCGGGAGCAATGCTTAACACCATGTTCGGCTCGGTTTCCATTGCCCGATAGCTGAAGCGATGCAGTGCTTCCAAGCCTGTTTGACTGGCTGTTATGTCTTTTACCATGGCGAAATTTGTTTGGCCGGTGAGCCGTTCGGCGCGTCGAATGCGATAGAGCGCTTCCGCAACACCCGGCCAAACCTGGACCGGATCTTCTTCGGGCGAAAATCCGATGCCATGAAAGCCCCAGGATAGGAGATTACCTGCCACAAGGATTCGCTCATTCAGATTGGCCGTCAGAAGATTCATGGCGGGCGCAAAAACCCTGCCTAAACGGCCGGAGGAAGAGTGTGCTTTACCGCGCTGCCGCTCTGACTTCAACTGCTCGCTCGTCACGGTGACAATCTGCGCCGCAACGACTGCCACTGGCTTTTCAGCGCGAAATATGATGGCGTATCGGGGTTGAATGTTCGCGGGCCCATGCTGCTCGATGACACGAAGGACATCGCGACTCAGGAAGACGCTGCCTTTGGCGGTAACGGAATCCCAGCAGGCCGGGTCGAGGTAATCTATCCGATCAGCAAAAACAAACCCGAAGCCCGTCGGGCGATGCCGGTCGCGATGCCGTTCCTGCAAACTATGGATGGATGACTTTAATCGGCGCAGTGGATGTTGAGACTTGTTATTAGTCATGCAAGATATTGCCTGATATTAATAGATGCTCCGCGATGCGGAAGTCCTGAAATCTTGAGACAAAACCAGGGGAGGCGCAGAACCGATCTGCTCGCTCCTCCGCAAGCGTGCTCAGAAAGTGTTTTGCGTTCCTGCTCATCCCGGGCGTGATTGAGAGTGGGTGGCGCTAGTAAGCGCTTATTTTTGCGCTGCGGGTCGTGGAAAGCGTTTTGCATGTCGAGGTGCGCCTTGACTCAGCGGCTCCCTTTTGATACTCCTGGTTTCAGCATGATTGGAGCCTTAAACCTCCTCCCCATCCGTCGTGAACGCAGGATCTTTGCAGAGCGCCACAAACACAAACTCCAATTAGCATTTTCCACTTTTTTGCTCGCGCTGGCGGCCTGGTTTCCGGCTTTTGGGCAGGAAGCGGGGGATGATAGCGCGGGGGATGAGGAGTCCGGCGCCGATCCGGGCTATCGCTATTTGTTGAAAGAGGCATTCATTTCGGTCAACAGCAAGGGGCTCACAACGAGGCGCCTGCACAACCGGGTCGAAATCCAAAAGCAACACGCGGTGGATACGGTCGGGGATGTCCACATTCCCTACAACGCGTTCCGAAGCGAAGCCCGGGTGATTAAGGCGTTCACCCGGACGGCCGACGGTCGAACCGTGCAATTGAAAAAGGAGGCGGTGCATGATCTCATGCCTGAGGAAATATCAAGCTGCCAGATGTACAGCGATGTGCACCAATTGAGCTTCTCGATGCCGGCGCTGGGCAAGGGTGCGGTCATGGATTACGAAGTGGTGATCGAGGGAAAGAACCCGGTCATGGCGGGCGAGTTTTGGGTTTCGGAGTTCCTTGATGCGGGCGCGCAGGTTTGCACGTCGCGCGTAGCCGTGGCATTTCCGCCCAAACGCGAGGTACGGCTCGTGGCGACCAACCTGAGCGCCCAGGCAATGGTGTCGGATACCACCAATGGCAACGTTCGAACGGTGGCGTGGGAGATGAGGAATGTCCCAGCGTTGGAATATGAACGAGGGATGCCGCCGTATTCGAGCGTACGCGCGCAGATCCACTTGACCTCGGTGAAATCGTGGCAGCAGGTGGTGGAATGGTATGCCGGCCTGGCAAAGAAACACCTCCGGCCTGATGATGAAATCCAGAGGCAGGTGCGCACGCTGGTGAGCGGGCGCACGAACAAGCTTGACCAGATTCAAGCGCTCTATCGCCATGCTTCGCGGGATGTCCGTTATGTGGGCGTGGAACTTGGCCGCGGCGCCTACGAGCCACATTCGCCGCGCGAAGCCCTGCGAAACAAATACGGCGACTGCAAAGACAAGGCCGCGCTGCTCGTTTCAATGCTCAACGCCATCGACATCCCGGCGTACATTGCTATTGTCCGGCCCAATGACGAAGGGCCTGTGGACCAAAGCTTGCCGGGACCGGAACAGTTCAACCATGCCATAGTTTATGTGCCCAGAGAACAGGGTGACCTCTGGATTGATGCCACCGAGCCTTTCGGCGAAGTCACCGAGCATAGTTACCATCTCGATGGCGTTGACGCCCTGGTGGTCGGCCTAGCGGGCAAAACGTTTGTGCGTGTCCCGGTTCCCGACGAAACGCACAGCGTGCATCGTCTCGTATTCGAAGTGGATGTTCACTATGGCGGGCTCTGCACCGTGCATGAGAGTCAGGAGTTTACGGGGCGCGCCGCCATTAGCGAGCGGGCGCGCCGTTCCCGGTTCGATACGGACAAAATCCGCAAACAGTTGGAACATAATCTTAACTCCGGCAGCGGCTATGGCCGGGTGCTGAATTATTCGTTCACCGACCCGACCAATGATTGCGGATCGGTGCGTGTGAACTTTGACTACGATTCCTCTTCCTTTCTGACACCGACGAAAGGCGGCCTAAGCGTCCGGTTTGATGCGTCAGAGCTGCGCGAGTGGCTGGACGTCCCGCGGGCCGACCCCGCGTCTGTGCGGAAACAAAAACGGAATTATCCATGGGAGGCGCGGATGGCCCACACTGAGGAAATCATCTGCCACCTGCATCTGGCGCAAGGCTACGAACTCGCCCACACTCCTTCCGAGACGTACAAGAACCTGCCTCATGGCAAGGCCGAGATGCTTTTCGACAAGTCCGGCGGTGTTCCTTGCCTGACGCTGCGTGTGATTGCCAAGCCGGTTCGATTGCAGCCGGCGGAACTGTCCGACGTCGCGAAACAGGTTGATGGCGCCATTTCCCGGCTGCGTGCCAGCCTGGAAATCGAGGACAGTGTCAATGCTCTGATACGCGAACACCGCTATGCCAAGGCCGAGGTGGGCATCGTCGAAGCTGCGCGGCGTGACCCAAACTCAACTGATGCGCTGCTCCGCCTCGGCGTGTACTACAAAACCGTCGGCCGCGTCTTCCAATCGCGCCAGGCGTTTGAAAAAGTCATCGCGCTCGCCCCCGAGGATCCACGTGGATACGAAATGTTGGCCGGCACCTTTAGCGGATGGTGGGGGATGCCCGGCGAAGGGTTTGATCGCAAATCCATTATGGCGATTTACGACCGCGCGCTGACCAATGTGCCGGTTCGCGCTTGGACCATTCATCAAAAGGCTTCGTTCTGCCTGATCAGCGATCTCGGGCAAGGCGATTGCACCGAGCACCTTGATGAAGCAGGGGGATATTTTCGAGAACTGCTGAAGGAGGATGCCCAAAATTACAACGGGTTATTCGGCCTCGGCCAAGTGAACCGGTTGCGTGGTAACTACGACGATGCTGAGGATTATTACGCCAAGGCCGGGCGCGCACAACCGCATAAGGTTGAGCCGCGGGCAGGCACCTGGATTTCGATGGCGTATGCAGGCCGCGCGGAGGAAGCCTGGAATGCAATGTCTGCCTATTATGGGCCTGGTGAGCAGATGAACACCGAAGCTGTCCGGGTTGCCTCTTTGCTGACCATCGCTCGCCGCTACGAATCGGCAGCCAAACTTTACGACCGTCTGGTCGAGTCAGCCGCTCGGCCTGAGGTCATTCAAAAGCTTGCCCGCTTGATGCGAAAATTAGAAAAAGCGAAACGTGATAACTACGAGGAGTTTTATGACGACTCCTCGCCCGAAGGTGTCGTGCGAACGCTGCTTATTGCGAGCGTGATGGGCGATACCAACCGGGCTTTCCGCTGCCTCTCGCCCGCCGTCAGTCGCGACGGCTACAGGCGTTTGATGCAGGCGCAGGCCAGCCTGTTAAAAATGGGTGTTATCCCAAAGCTGGGCACCAACTATTTCGCGGACATCATGCTGGGAGCGTTCGAGGTCAGCAAGCGCACCCTCGACAATGGGGACGTCGAGGTGAAACTCGATGGCTCGAAGTCGGCCGCCGCCGCGTTGAGCTCCTTTGGCAGCGTTGTCACCATGCAGGCACAGCGTGCCGGCGACCGATGGCAGGCCATTACTACCAGTGAGCCCGGTTTGGATTGCGCTACGTTTGGCCGGCTCGCCTTCGACGCGCTGGACCGTGGGGATATCGCCCAGGCCGGCACCTGGCAAAGCCGACTAGCCGACCTCATCGCGCGTCCCTCCCAAGGTCGTCCCCTGCCGCCGCTGGCCAGGCACTTGCAGGAGGTTGCGTTCACCAACGAAGTTCTCCGCATCAAGGCCTGGGCCGGTATGAGCCTGGCGGGCTCTCAGGACCGCGCAGATAACGTTCGCGGAGTTGCTTGCCTGGAAGAAGTCGCGGCAGCTTATCCCGACGATTCCTTATTGAAGCTGGCCATCGCCTACGCTGAAGCCCAACTCGGCAATCTGCGCAAGGCCGCCGCGATTCTTGATACCATCAATCCGTCCAACCTCGCCGGCCCGGACCAGGTCAGCCAGCTTGGCGATTTAGAGATCCGCCTGGAAAAGATCGACGGAGTCGATAAGGCCGCATCGCGACTGCGTGAGGTTGCGCCCGACAACGAGCAGTTGATTTTCCTTCAAGGGCAAGCACTCACTTACCGAGCGAAATTCTCCGAGGCAGTTAGCACCCTCGCCAAGCTTCGAGATCGCAGCAGACTCAATACTCCCTTGTCCATTCCAAGCGAATGTCTGGCCCTCTCTCACAGTGACAACCAGGCCTCTCTACGCGACTTCATCGAGCACTGGCGCGAGCCTGAGAAACCAATTGCGGCCTTTCGGCCACTCATTGGCCGCACCTGCCTCGCCCTGGGCCTGACGGAAGAAGCATCCGAGCAGATTGCCACCATGCTCGCCGAAGGCGGACTGAATGTAGACGCCCTCGTCGGTTACGCCGAAATCGCCCTCGTCCGTGGCGATACCGCCGAAGCTCGCCATCTGGTCTCAGTCGCAAATCATCTCGCGAAGCATTCTATCCCGTCAATCTATCAGAGAAGTCTTGCCCTTGTGAACCTGGCACTGGGCAACTATAATGAGGCTGCGCACGTTTATCATGACGATGCGATCAGCCACGTCTCCCAGAGTTCGGGTTATTCGCTTTACATGTCAGCCCTGGCTTCGCGGCTGGCGGGTGACACCACCACCGCCGCCGACAGCCTGAAGCTCGCCGCCGCCATGCAGGGCGATAGCGATTGGCCCCGCCTCGCCATTCAATACATCAGCGGTGAGATTTCCGAGGAGCAATTCCGCCGCGCGCCTGAGCGGACCACCGCCACTCCGCTGATGCATGCCAGCCGCGTATGTGAGATCAACTGCACCATCGGCCTGCTCAAGGAAGCAAACCACGACCTCCCCGGTGCCCTCGCCGCGTACGAGGCTGCGGTCGCAACCAAATCCGTCACCGACCTCGAGCACCTCATCGCCCGACTGGCGTTGCAGCGTCTGCGGACTGATCCTCCTGGAAGGAGCGAGGAAAAACAGGCAACGCTATGAGGCCGCGGGCAAGCGTCAGCCGCGGGGTCAGGCCTCACTTTTTCGCCAAAACGGGCTCGAAAAAAAAGCCGGACTGACACTGACTCCCGTCGCCATACTTGGAGACAAATTTTCTTGCAGTTGCAGCCGCAAGCTTGTCTGCTCTATTACAATCGACAGAAAATCGTCGCATGAATGATCTGACAACGGGAGAAAATGCTCCAGAACGTCCCAGCAAACCGGATGCTGGACAGTTCCGTCCGCTCAGAGCCTGGCCGGCGTTTTTACTCGCTCTGCTGATGCTCGCAGCGCGGTTTGGCCCGGGCATTTCCGAGGAAGGAGCAGTTAAATACTGGATGGTGGCTGTTTTCGGCCCGCTGTTGGCCTGCCTCCTTTTGCTGATCTGGTGGGTTGCCGCCAGCCGGGCGACCTGGCGGGAAAGATTGTTTGGTTTCCTTGGCCTGGTCGCGAGCGCCGCAATCGCCATTATGCTGGCTCACCCGACCATGCGCGGGGCGGCGACGACGTACTTCACCCTCCCGCTGGGCTTCTTCTTTTCCGCGCTCGCCGCAGGACTTCTCAAGAAATCGCCGCCCGCTATTCGTTCTGTGACCGCAGTGCTGGTTGCTTTTGCCGCGTTCTCTGTGTCGATGCTCTTGCGCAATGACGGCATGACCGGGGATTACAAGTACTCGTTCCATTCGCGTTGGAAACAAACCGCGGAGGACGCGATGCTCGCTGCGCAGACGCCGGCAAGGCCAAAACCGACGGCGCAAGCCGACAAAACCTCCCTCACGAATTCTCTGGCGCATCCGGAATGGGCCGAATTTCGCGGCTCGGACCGCGCCGGGCGTTCCCTGGCGCCGGGCATTTCGACCAATTGGAACGATCACCCGCCCAAGCTGCTCTGGAAAACCCCGATTGGCCCCGGCTGGTCCTCGTTCGCAGTGGCCGGCCTCATGCTTTTTACCCAGGACCAGCGCGGTCCAAAAGAAACGGTGGTGTGCTACGATGCGGATTCGGGCAGGGAGATCTGGAAAACGGAGTTCGATGGACGCCTGGACGATCCCATGGGCGGTCCCGGTCCACGCGCGACCCCAACGCTGGCGAATGGCGCACTTTACGTCGTCAGCAGCACTGGAACATTTCTGCGGCTAAACCCCGTCACTGGCGAAATTGTTTGGAAGAAGGATCTGACTCAGGTTGCCGATTGCAAAGTTCCTATGTGGGGCTTTTCATCTTCGCCCCTGGTGCTCGGACCTATTGTCGTTGTTTATGGAGGTGGGCCGGAGAAAGGATTGCTCGCGTTCGACACAGCTTCTGGGGACCTCCGCTGGTCCGTTCCGTGCCCCGTAAATTCGTATGGTTCACCGCAACTTAATAATATCCTGGGCGAGGATTCCATTCTGATGCTCTCAAGTTCCGGCCTCTTGCTGCTCGACCCAGCCAATGGCAAAAGGCGGCTCGATTACGAGTGGAAGATCGCGCAGTTCCGAGCGGTGCAGCCGCATGTCGTGGGAAGCGATACCATTCTTTTGCCCACCGGAATGAACATGGGCACGCGCGCATTACGCATCAAGAAGAGCAATGGCCGATACGCCGCGGAAGAACTTTGGACCTCCCGTCAGCTTAAGCCCGATTTCGTGGATCTCGTGACCTACAAGGGCCACGCTTATGGCAACGATGGCGGTATGCTAACGTGCATCGACTTGCAAACCGGCGAGCGCAAATGGAAAGGCGGCCGCTACGGCAAAGGCCAGATCCTGCTCCTGGAAAATTCCGGACTGTTACTGATTTTGTCAGAACAGGGAAAACTCGTGCTTGTCGCCGCCGATCCGAGCGAGCACCGCGAGATCGCTTCCTTCCAGGCCCTGGAAGGCAAGACCTGGAACCATCCGGTGCTCGTCGGCGATCATTTATATGTTCGTAATTCGCAAGAGGCCGCAGCTTATCGCGTTCAGTTAAATTAGCGTGGGAGAACCATCTGGTAGGCGATCAGAAGACGCGCTGGGCTCATTTCAGGCTTGCTGTGGCCGAGGACCGCCGCACCCCGAGCGGAGTGCGCCCGTCCCCGGGCGCAGCAACGTTCGCATACAGCACAGCTCCGGATTCTCCCTGCGTTGGCACCATTTCAGGTACGAGGGATTTACGGAATCCGTCCTTCCAGTATGGTTATTTTCGAGCGCAAATCATCGGGCACACGAGTTGGCTTTTGGGCGCGATAGTCGAACAGCACGACTACCGAATCTCCCTCGGCGGCGATAGTCTCGAGACGCCGGCTGAAAACGGTTTGGACGATCGTTAGGCTGGAGTTGCCGACTTTGGTTACACGGGTGCCAATGTGGACCGTGTCCGGATACCCGATTGGCCGGCGAAAATTGCATTTGATAGAAGCGAGGATCGGCCCGGGGCCTGCATCGGACAAGGTGTGGATCACGCCAAGCCGCTCGAAATAGGCGATACGGCCCGATTCAAACCAACGGAAATAAACCGTGTTATTCACGTGACTGAAGGAGTCCTGGTCACCCCATTGCACGGGCCAGGTAATGACAACAGGAAAGTCCGCGAGCGGAGCTGTTGGATGCGAATCGTGCATATTAAAAGTTTCTGATAAGCTATTTTGCCATTTTGAGCTGCTAAGGAGGTAAACTTCTATAACGGTCGCGGTGCCTTTATGTTGCACCATCAAGCCATCCTGGTTTCAGTTGTTTGATGGCGTTGAGCATGAATTGGATGGCCACCGCCGCCAGGAGCAGGCCCATGATTCGGACGGTGATGCTCATGGCGATCGGGCTGAGCCAGCGCGCGCCCCGGGCTGAGACGCGCAGAATAAGATAGCTGATGAACGAGACTAGAAGGATGCAGCCGTAAAGAGCCGCGCTTTGGACTGCGTCGGCGGCCTGTTGTTGAAGCAGAATTGCGGTCGAAATCGCTCCCGGTCCCGAGAGCATTGGCACTGCCAGCGGCGTTATGGCGATGTCGGTCTTCTCCGCACCAGCAGCTTTCTCTTCAGCGGTTTCGTTGACCCGGGAACGTTGCGCGCGCAACATATCCAGCGCCACCAACAGCAGAACGATGCTGGCGGCGATTTGAAACGCCGGCATGGTGATTCCGAGGAACTTGAAAATAAGTTTTCCGGCGGCGGCAAAGACAATCAAAACCCCCGCCGTGACGCAACAGGCCAGCCCCGCCATTCGAATCCGGTTTTCCGGAGTGTCGCTCGGGGTCATTGCCAGGAACGCGGGAACGACCGCCAGCGGATCCACGATCACGAATAGCGAGCTGGCGGCGAGCAGAATATATTCCGGCAACCTCATTCTTTAATGACACAACATTAGAGAGCAGACCTGCTCCGCACAATTCAGAATTGGAAAAAGAGGTAAGAACGAGGCATCTGCACACGGGAGCTTGACTCATCGTTCGAATCAATTGAAGCGAACCTGGAGGAAGGTGCCAGCGTTGATGATTTTCTGAGCTGGTTTTCCGGGTGTGGCACTGGATCAGGTCCTGGCGGTGTTGAAGCGGACGGCGAATTTAGTGGGCTTTCACTTGCGAGCACCGCAGTAACCAGTCAAGATTCGCAAACGAGAAAACATATGAAGGTGCTCCCATTTGCAATAATGCTGCTGACAAGCTTCTCTTTTCTGTGCGGCTGTGCATCCACCAGTTCTCATGTGATTGTAGGTAACCAGCGTGCTCCACTGGACGCGTCACAGGTGAAGCTCTATCTTCGCCCACCTGCTAATTACGAGGAGATAGCCCTGGTCTCAGCGGATAGCCACAACAGTTTCGGCAGCAGCGAGCAAGCGAAAATGGACGTGGCAATTGGAACCCTAAAAAAGGAAGCAGCCAAGCTCGGTGCGAATGGCATACTGCTAAGTGCAGCCGGTGATCGGTATGCGGGGTCTTTTGGCTCAGTATCGGGCTTTGCCGGAAGCGTTGGCGGACCTTTTGGCATCGGCGGCCCGTTTACACCTTTGTGGAGCGGCACCAGCTATTCCGCACCAGTGTTCATCAAAAGCACGGAAGGAGTGGCGATTTATGTACCGGAAAAATGAGACAGCGGCTCAGACGATTTGAAACCACCATAGAGGTTTGGCAAGACTTTGAACCGCTTGCGCATCTTTGAACCTGGGCACGTGCTGCGAGCCGTGCCGCGAATCCCTCCCGGTTCGGAGCAGCAGCCCGACCAGCCAACGTAACCAGTTCCGCATATGTTTCCTCGCATTGCCTGAAAAACACGTTCTGCTAGTGTCCGCTCATGGCGTTTGACTCTTTTCGGGATTTTCTTAAGCGGCTTGAGGCTGCCGGCGAACTGAAGCGCATAACGGATCCGCTTCCGACTGAATTGCTGATAACCGAACTCGCGGATCGCGAGATGAAAAAACCAGGAGGTGGATTGGCGCTGCTGATCGAAAAACCAACGATCAATGGCCAGATCTCATCTTTCCCGCTCGCTATCAATACGCTTGGATCGCACAAGCGCATGGCGATGAGCCTGGGTGGGGAGTCGGTTGACCAGGCGGCGGCTGAACTGGGGTCTCTCATCAACGCCAAGCCACCAACGAGTTTTCGCCAAGGGATCCAGTTGCTCTCGAATGCCTTTTCCCTGCGACATGCCAAACCCAAGCTTGTGAAAAACGGGCCTTGCAAGGATGTGATTCACAAATTCGACGCCCAGCCCACTCGTGATGTGCCGTGGCCACTGGCCCCGCAACTTGCATCCGAGGGCCAGTCCTCAAAGACCTTGCCCACTTTACTGGATTTGCCCATTCAGCAATGCTGGCCTTTGGATGGAGGAAGGTTCATCACATTACCCGGTGTTGTCACCAAAGACCCAGATACAGGCGCGCGCAATATCGGCATGTACCGCATGCAGGTCTATGATGAGCGCAATACCGGCATGCACTGGCAGTTGCAAAAGGTCGGCGCGCGACACGGACGCCGCTACTACGAGACTGGGACTCGCATGCCAGTGGCAGTGTTTTTAGGAGGTGATCCGGTGTTCACATTCTGCGCGACCGCACCATTGCCCGATGGCCTGGATGAATTCATGTTAGCAGGCTATCTGCGCAAACAAGCTGTCGAACTGGTCAAATGTGAGACCAACGATCTGGAAGTTCCGGCCAACGCCGATTTTATCATTGAGGGTTATGTCGATCCCAAGGAAGCGCTTCGAGAGGAAGGTCCGTTTGGCGACCACACCGGGTATTACACGTTGCCCGAACCCTATCCCGTTTTTCACGTCACGGCGATAACTCATCGTAAGGACGCGGTTTATCCGGCTACCATTGTTGGTATTCCGCCCATGGAAGATTTTTATATCGGCAGCGCTTCAGTGAAACTTTTTCTGCCTATCTTCAAAATGACTTTCCCCGAGATTATGGACATCGCGTTGCCGGCGGAAGGTGTTTTTCACAACCTGGTATTTGTCAGCATCAAGAAAACTTTCCCGATGCAAGCCTTCAAAATCATGCATGGATTGTGGGGGATGGGGCAAATGATGTTCAGCAAATATATTGTAGTAGTGGACGCGGACGTCAATGTACACAACACCAGCGAGGTTTTGTTTCGGCTTTGTGCCAACACCGATCCGCAGCGCGATGCGATTCTTACAAAAGGACCTGCGGATGTGCTCGACCACGCCACCACCGAGGTGGCAATCGGGGGTAAAATGGGCATCGACGCCACGCACAAATTACCTGGCGAAGGCCATAAACGCGGCTGGCCGCCTTTGATCAAAATGGACTCCGCGATCAAGGAAGCAGTAGACAAGCTCTACGGAAGCCGGAAGCCCTGAAAGGGTTTGACTCCGGGTTAAAGCATGACAGGCGCGGCGAGCCGCTGACCAAACCCTACTTCAGCAACGGTTCGCTCCCGTCGAGCATCTTCACTTTATTATGCGCAAAGTATTCTTTAGTAAGCGCCTTCATCATCTTCTCGCGCTGGTCGTAAAGGCGGCGGAGTTTCCGCGGCTTATGCTTCGCCAAAGCGTAATGAGTGAGGATCGGCATGGCGATCGTGGTGTCGGTGTAGCAAACCACAGCGTCAGGGAGTTTGGTCGGATCCACTTTTCCCCAACTCACCGCTTCACCTGGAGTCGCGCCTGACAGGCCCCCGGTATCAGGTCGGGCATCTGTCACTTGCAGAAAGAAATCCTGGCCGCACTCCTTGATTCGCAGCACTTCCTGAATTTGGGGCTCGGTCTGCAACATGAAATTTTTAGGACTGCCGCCGCCCCAGAGGACGACGCCGCTCCGCCCGCCGCTACGCTTGGCTCCCAGCACGAAGGCTGTGGTTTCATTGACATCAATGGACGGGTTCATCCTTAGCTTGCATCCGCGCAGTTCAACTCCCGCCACGTTCATGCCAATGGTGGAATCGCCCGGCGACGAGGTGTAACAAGGCACCCCGGCACGATAAGCCGCGGCCAAGACAGAAACATCCTTCAGCTTGTGCTTGCGTTCCCACTCGGCGCAATACCGCCCGAGCAAATAGTGCAGCTCTGCGGTGCCCATTTCCTTCTGAAACTCGGGCCGAAGCAGGAGTTCGCGAAGCAACTCGTCCGTCGCCATCAGCCCATCACTGTAAGGAATCAACACGTCGTATATGCGAACCAGGTCGTTGTCACGAAGGTCGGTGTCGTCGAACTTAAAGCTGCCCGCATGCACCGGCAGGTTCAGGGCAAAGTGCATATCGTGGTAAAGATTCGCTCCGGTTGAAACGATCCAATCCACGAAACCCGCTTTGATGAGCGGGATAATGCATGAACAACCGAGTCCCGCCGGGGTCAGTGCCCCGGAAATGCTCATGCCGATAGTCACATCATCGGCCAGCATCTTGTCGGCGAAGAGCTGGCACGACTCTTTGAGCCGGGCAGAATTGTAAGCCAGGAAGGCGCTATCCACTATTTGAACCAGATTCTCTTTGCCGGTGAGATTCTTCGGCATGATCCGTTTGCCCGACATATACTTCTTTTTGTGCGGGCATCGCTTCTCTTTCAACCACTCGGGCATTTCCAAAACATCTTCCCGTGAACGAACTCTGCTTCTTTCAGTTCTAGCCATAAATTAAAAATACAAATCCAGGATTTTTTTGCGCGGTAACAATAGGCGTGTCTCAGCCGGGTGTCGAGGGAATCCTTGTTCGATGAGCGAAAGATACCACTCAGGAAAAGTGCGCAGACAAAACGTATCCTGAGCCTCCAGTATGCACGCGGCCGGAACCGGCTAAGCACCGTTCTCGGCGATTCTGGCTTTCACCAACTTTCGCACCAGGGCCGCCGGTAGCGGATTGTTCGGTTGAAACCGGATGGTGCCTTTGCTGGTGTCATACTCTTTGAGTTCGCGTTGATGTGCTTTAATCGCCGAGGAACTCATCAGGTAAAAGGCACAGTGCGTTGAAGCCGCGCCAAAACCCACCAGCATTCCATTGTGCCGGAAAGCGGGAATTTGATAGCTGATGCATTCTTCAGCTTTTGGTGCTGCCGCCTTGATTGTCTTACGAAGTTGCTGGAGCGCCTTTCGCTTGGCATCACTCAACTCAGCCAGATATTCGTCGATGGTTTTTGGGGTTTTAGGTTTACGTGTCATGCGTGTAAAACGGCTCAATGCCTTCAGCATCATTGCTATCGCAAGATGCTGCCCAGGGCAATGTCCGATCACCTCGACGGCCGTGAAAGGTCGCATCTGGTGCAGTGCCACACCATTGGCGAATGATTGTTCCTGTTTGCCCGTCCCCCGAAACGCGGGCGATACTCCTCTCGTTGAGGGTTCCTGAGGGAGGTTGATGAGCTAAGTCGTCTGCTTTCCGCGCTGTACGGAGGAGACTGAATTCGGCTGCTCCAGCTAAGTCACATGATTGAAGACCAGTTTCGTCATTTCAAACATGCTCACACGATCTTTGCCGCCGAAGATTTCACGAAGCTTTTCATCAGCCCGGATAAACGTTTTGTTCTCCGGATCCTGCAAATTGTGACCGCGAATATAATCCCATAACTTACGGATTACATCGGTTCGAGGAACTGGTTCGTTACCAATGATTTCAGCCAGCTTTTGATCGGGCTGGACCGGCTTCATGAAAGAACCACTGGGTTTACGTTTGCCTTTGTGTTCTAAGTTTCCTGCCATATACAAGAGTACTGTCTAGACCGACCTTGGCCATAGGGTGATCACCCGGGAAGAGACGAATCCCGCGCTTTTTTACTGCGGTGCCCTAAGTTTCGAGGCTGCCAAGTTGTCAGTGAATGGTTAGCCAGATTTTCTTTAAATAAACTGCGATTGATCGCCTGGGCAGCCATGGCACCCTCCCCGGCGGCGATGATCATCTGGCAATTAGCCGGAGTGACGCATCCGGCGGCGTAAAGTCCATCCACCGAGGTTCGCATATCATTATCCACTCTGATCTGACCCTCTCGATCCACTTCTGCGCCGAGTCCTCGCGCCAGTTTGTTGAAATAAATATCGCCGCGCGTCGTGAAGAGTGCCTGGGCCTTGATGCGGCTCCCATCCTGTAATTGCAAGCCTTGGATATTAGAACCACGTCGAAGCACATTGATGACTGCCTTTCGATGAAAGGGGATTTTGTACTCGCGCAACCAGCCGGCGTGTCGTCGGTTCCAGCGAGGGGACCGGCCATCCGTCACGATAAAAACCTGGTTTGAATATGCTAACATTCCCAAGGCATATTCGACCGTTTCATTGGTCCATCCATAAACACCAACCGCCTTCTTTTGCACGCGAAAGCCATCGCAATCCTTGCAGAAAAACATGCTATGACCGAGGCAAGGTTTTACTCCGGGCAGATCGGGCGGAATATGAAAAATACCCGTGGCCAATAAAACACGCCTGGAGATGTAGGACCTGCTGCCCCGCAAACAAAACCTGCCATCATTTATTTTAGCTGAAATGATACGGTCGCGAAGGAACGTGGCCCCATATTTTCGAGCTTGCTGCCGGGCGCGGCGCAACAGTTCTTCACCTTCGATACCTCCAGGAAAACCAAGATAATTTTGCACATCGGGCTCCCAACGGGCCATGGATTTCCCATCATCAATTACAATCGTATCTTGCCTCGCTCGCGCCAGGTATATCGCTGCCGAAAGTCCCGCTATTCCGCCGCCGACGATGATTACTTCCGCTATCACGACGGACTTGAGTGTTCAATTGGAAGACAGAAAAAAGGGCATACAGCACGATGCTGAACGCCCCTTTTTGATTCACCTCTATCGAGCCGCAATTTATTTATTTGGATAAACCTTCCCTCGTTCCTGGCCCGTAGGCTGTAGCGCTCTTCCGCCTTCAAAATAAGCCTGCTTGCCGTAGTACTCATAAACCCTGATTCCAAATGCAGGATCCGAAAGCATCTGCCATTGCTCCTTGGAAAAGTGCGGAGCGGCGGCAAGTTTGTCGCGGTTGAGATCAGAAACAAGATTCTTCTGATCACTGTTCCACGTTAAGGTATTGGGTGGCAATGCGTAGTAATTATTCCCCAACTTAAGGCTGGAATCGGGATTCAGGATGGCATAAGGAATTCGTCCCGTCGGAAGGTTCACGACGAGGTTATCTACTTTTCCAAGGTCCTCGTTGTTCACATTTTTCACTTTCATACCAATAACATCGTTGGCCTTGTGAACATTGTGAAAAGTGCCAGAGTCCGCAGCGTTGTTGCCTCCCTGCCACCAGGCATTTTGCCCAAAATATTGATAAACCTGGTTAACAAAACTAGCTTGTGCCAACTGTTCTGGCTTATCAACGTTTGATGAGAACTCCGGAGCTCCCGTCAATTTCGTTTTGTCAATATTCAGATGCAGGGTATCGCCTCTCGCGTCGGTGAACGCGCCGGGCGCCACTGCATAATCGTGACCTCCGACGCCCAAAGTGCCGGTGCTAACAACTCCATACAGTATTCGGCCTGTTTCCAGGTCCACTACCAGATTATCGAGTTTGCCGATCTTTTGGTTATCAGAGGTGTAAACTCCTTTACCGATGAGCTTGTTCGCTCGCTCCACAACTCCAAGCATCTTGTCATTGTGGGTTCCAACGTTGTTATTGGCGCTTGTATCTGCCGCATAAGTAACTGGAGCAACTCCGGCAACGCAGATCAGTGCCAGGTAATATTTCTTTTTCATATTTCCTTTTAAGTTCGATTGTTTTGCCCCACCGATCGGGATCCAATTCGAATCCAAACGGTCCCCAAAATGATGCTGTCGTCCAGAACTTCAAATTCCGCCGCAAGGAACCTTCTGACTGCAGTACATCTTTCCGAAAGCGCCTTAAAGCGCTCGCACCTAATTACCTTGCTGTGCCATCCTGAATCTTCTCGCCTGCATGTTCCATGTCTTCGCCGAAACCATGTGCCGTGCGGCAGCCAGTGAAGACCGAAGCTCCGATAACCAGTAAGAACACCAACGCCATTGCTTTGTATTTTTTCATAATATTTGTTTTGCTATCTATTTATTAATTACGATTTTTCAACCAACCACCAAGCTGCACAGGCCGTGACGGGCCAGCGCTGCCCTCGAACGAGACGTCATAATCGTCCTAATAATGCCAGAATGATTACGATGACTAGCAGAAGGCCAACGATTCCACCCGGTGCATATCCCCACGACCCGCTATAACCCCACGTTGGCAACACGCCTACCAGTGCCAGAACCAGCAGAATGATAAGGATTGTTCCAAGACTCATAGTTTTACCTTTCGTTTATTTACCAGGGCCACTGTGTCAAATCACAAGCGACCTTTATAACCATAGGGGACGACCTTCTAACTTCCACTGGGGTTTTTTACCCAAAGTAGTTTCTTGGAGACCACGAACAGGCTTTCGATGACAGGTGCCGCGAATGATCAGTGCAAATTATTTTTGTGGGTTTCGATCGTGTCCAAAGTTCTGGTCCCTTGACTCGCCCCTTTCCAGTCTGCGACCTTGCTTCTGCTTGGCGCAAGATTTGGAAATGCCAGCGGCAAGCGATTTGTTTGCCAGATTAAAAGAAACTCCCGCTGTGCAATCCCTTGCACGACGAGTGGAGAAGGGGGGTGTGTTGTCTTACGACGGCATCCCCCCGGCGGTTCAGCCGTTGTTGGCCGCTGCCTTGAATGATCTTTTTCCAGAACGACCCATTGTTCTCGTCACCGCAGGACTGAAAATACAGGAAACCTTCCAACAAGATTTGGGGACCTGGCTGGAAGTGAATAGAGACGAAATTCTTGGCGCCGATCAACGTCAGGAGGGGGCGCAGAGTATAAAGCACAGCCAACCTTTCTTCTATCCCGCGTGGGAAATCTTTCCTCACGAAGATCGATTGCCGTATGCGGATGTCATTAGCGAACGCCTTGAGACTTTGGCCGCTCTTGCGCATTGCAAATTACAACAGAGATCAGTTCCCACAAGGGATATTTCCTCTCGCAAATCCTATCATCCTATCATCGTCACCAGTGTCGTGGCCCTGCTTCAACGCACCTTTCCGAGGAAGTCACTCGAACAACGCACCCGAACGCTTGCGCGCGGTGACAGGATTGATCCTCTTGATCTGGCCGAGTGGCTTGAGGCACAGGGGTATGAGCCGGAAGCCCAGGTAACACAGAAAGGTGAAATGTCCTTGCGCGGCGGCATTCTCGATTTTTATCCGTTGACCAGTCCATGGCCTGTGCGGTTGGAATTTTTTGGAGAGGAGGTCGAATCATTGCGCCATTTTGATCCGTTCACGCAAGTTTCCCGTGAAAAAATCGATTCGATAACGGCTCCGCCCGCAGGTGAATTGGGAATTCTGAAGAAATCGAGCGCGGAGAGCGAAAAATTTAAAACAAATGGCGAAGGACTTGGAACATTACTCGATTATCTGCCAGGCGAAACCATTTTTGTGATTTGTGAACCAGCAGAAGTAATCGAGCGCGCCGACGAGTACGCGAAGCAGATTCCCGCTGATGACCCTTTTCTGATCGAATGGAGTGATTTTCAGGAACAGGCCATTACAAAGGGAATGACTCGGTTAAACGTTGCCGAAAGCAACCAAGGGCAGTTTGAGGCGGCGCCAGAATCAATCATCGATTCTTTGCATTTCCAAAGTTTGGATGCGTTCCGTCCACTTGCATTACAGGCGCCCGAACTTCAAGTAGCGGAGGCGCAACGCCGGGAGTTTTTTGCTCAACTTCAACGCTGGTCACGGCAGGGCTACGCCGTGCATGTGTTTTGCAACAATGATGGCGAACGCCAGCGCTTCAATGAAATTTGGAACGAGCTTGGCTTTAACACTCCACACAATTTGGATGCAGCCAATAAGAGCGGAAATGCGGATCTGTTTACACATCTGGGTTCTCTCTCTCGCGGTTTCCTTCATGAAGAGTCGAAACTGGTGGTGGTGACTGACGCGGAAATTTTCGGCCGCTACAAGGTGCAACGGCCACGCCGATTGAAATGGACGCATGCCCAGGCGACGCGCTCGGCGCTCGACATCGATTTTTCGGATCTTGAGGAAGGAGACTACGTCGTGCATCTGCAGCACGGGATTGGCCGGTACCTGGGCTTGCAGGTCCTTGCAATGGGTGCCGGCACAAAGCCGACCCAAAGCGGAATAGCTCAGCCAGATTCCGGGCAGGAATGTTTGGTAATCGAGTATGCGCCAAGTGGTCTGGATGAAGCGCCACCCAAGCTTTACGTACCCGTGACCGAAGCCCATCTCGTCAGCAAATATGTGGGCACTGGAAAAGCCCATCCCCCCCTCAACACCCTGGGAGGCACACGCTGGGCCAGGACGAAGGAGCAGGCCGAACATGCTGTTCGCGATGTCGCCAGCGATTTGCTCGCCATTCAAGCTGCGCGTGAATCTGAGGCCGGCCATGCGTTTCCCCTGGATGCACCCTGGCAGCGCGAATTTGAGACGGCCTTTATTTTCGAAGAAACTCCTGATCAGATGCGCGCCATTCTCGAAACCAAGGCGGACATGGAAAGACCTAAACCGATGGACCGACTGATTTGCGGGGATGTTGGTTTCGGCAAAACTGAGGTGGGAATTCGAGCGGCGTTCAAAGCGGTTCTGGGCGGCAAACAAGTCGCTGTGCTGGTGCCAACAACCGTTTTGGCTCAACAGCATTTTAACACTTTTCGCGAGCGGATGGCTGACTACCCCGTGCGCATCGAACTGTTGTCCCGGTTCCGCAGCCGGCAGGCCCAACAAAAAGTGATCAAAGATCTGATCGCCGGGACCGTCGATATTGTTATTGGCACGCATCGTTTGCTGCAGAACGACATAGGATTCAAGGATCTTGGCCTGGTAGTGATTGACGAAGAACAACGGTTTGGCGTGATGCACAAAGAGAAGTTCAAAATGCTTCGCAAACTGGTTGACGTGCTCACTCTAAGCGCGACTCCCATCCCACGAACGCTCTATTTAGCCCTGACCGGCGCTCGTGACATGAGCACGATCCAGACACCTCCACATGATCGACTGCCGGTGGAAACCATTGTCACTCAGTACGACGAGCGCCTGATTCGCGATGCGATCCAGCGGGAATTAAACCGGGGCGGCCAGGTTTTTTTCCTGCATAACCGCGTGTCGACCATTCAAACAATGGCGCAGAAACTCAGGACTCTTTTGCCCAAGGCGCGCATCGCCGTGGGTCACGGTCAGATGCACAGCGATGAACTCGAGGAGATCATGACCGCCTTTGTGAACGGCGAAGCTGATGTGCTCCTCTCGACTACTATCATCGAGAGTGGCCTGGATATTCCAAACGCCAATACCATCATCATCGATCGTGCCGATCGTTTTGGTCTGAGCGATCTATATCAGTTGCGCGGGCGAGTGGGGCGATACAAGCACCAGGCCTATGCCTACATGCTCCTGCCTCGTCACGCGAGTCTCCTGGCTGACGTTCGCAAGCGTTTAACTGCCATTAAACAATACTCGACGCTTGGCAGCGGATTTAAAATCGCCATGCGCGATCTTGAGATCCGCGGTGCAGGCAATCTGCTGGGCGCTGAGCAAAGCGGCCACATCACCGCGGTAGGTTTCGAGCTCTATTGCCAGCTTCTAAAACAAAGTGTTGCAGTAATCAAAGGCGAAAAGATTAAACCTCGGGTCGAGGTGCAGATCCGTCTGGACTTTCTGGCGCTTACACCGTCAATGGCGGAAGACAAGCCTTCCCGAGGCCGAAAGCAAGGGTTGGAGGACTCGATTGAGGAGACCAAAGATATCCGAGCTGCAACGACCAGCCCCCCAGGCCAAAAATCAGGGCAGGTCTCCAGTCCAAAAAGGCCTGAATCCTCGGCTTCGATACCCTTCAACTACATTTCCGACACCCGTCAACGAATCGAGATTTATCGTAGAATCGCACAAGCAACCGACAATGCAGGTCTTAAAGAGTTACAGGAAGAGATGAGGGATCGTTTCGGCCCTTTGCCTGGTGCATTGCAATTACTATTGCAAGTCGCGGAATTGAAGTTCCTGGCTGCGGAACGAGGGATCAACAGTATCGAGGTTAAGCAAGATAAACTGATGCTGATGTGCCAGAACGAATACGTGATGATGGACAATAAATTCCCCCGACTCACCAGACAAGGCGGTACTGCGCGTTTGAAAGAAATTAAGCGGCACATTCTGGAGCTCTCGGCGGAAACTGTCCGTCAGACGGTCTCTGGAAAAGCCGGCATTAAGGAGCCTGACCTCAAACGATCTTAAACTTCTTCAAATCCTGGTGCGGTTTGGGCCATTGCAGATTTAAGGATTCGAGGGCTTTGATGATGGTTTTTGCGATGACGTAATCGCGGAACCATTTTCGATTCGCAGGCACAATATGCCATGGTGCGTAATGTGTGCTGCAAAAGTTGACCGCGTCCTCGTAGGCTTTCATGAAGTTCGACCATTGCTTGCGCATTTCAAGATCTTCGGGCTGAAATTTCCAATTCTTCGTGGGATCATCGATGCGAGCTTTAAGGCGCTCAGCCTGTTCTTCTTTGGATATATGAAGAAAAAACTTCAGCAAAATAATGTTATTGGCCGCCAGGTGCTTCTCGAACGCGTTGATCTGGTCGTAACGTTGCCGCCAAACTGAAACGGGTTTCAGCTTCAAGACCCGCACGATCAGCACTTCTTCATAATGTGAACGGTTGAATACCCCGATGTTGCCATACTTTGGTATGGCCTTGTGAATCCGCCAAAGAAAATCGTGAGCAAGTTCCTCCGCGGAAGGCGCTTTGAAATTCACTGTTTCAACACCGGATGGCCTCACGCTTTGCAAGACTTGCGCTGTGGTGCCATCCTTGCCGCTGGTGTCCATGCCCTGGACCAGGATCAAAAGCGCGTGTTTGGCATTTGCATAAAGCAACTCCTGCAACTGGCCGATGCGTTCGCATAGCTTCAAAGTTTTTTCGCGGGTTTCCTCTTTGTTCAGGCCATCATGGAAATCCGGATTAAAATCCTTCAGCCGAATCGGCGCAGTAATCTTGATCGGTTGGCTCATAAGTTGGTTGGATTGGCGGCTGTCTTTCAGGCGGTTTGCCTCGCGGGCTGTATTACTCTGACGTCAACCTTCACGCAAATAGTTTCGAATCGCTTTCTCATAATCCTCCGGTCGATCAATGTCCAATGCCAACGCAGGATCGTCCATCTCGCAATATTCGACTTTCAGTGGAGGCCGATCCAAAAACTGCCTTAGATCAGTTGCCTTCGAGGTTGCCAATTGCAGAAAAGCTTCCTTCGGCAGGAACACGGGATGCCGTCGATGCCCTCCCTGCCGGGGCACACAAATACTCGATGGATGCTCTCTGCAGAACTGGACCAACCCTTCGAGGGTTGCACTAGATAAATGAGGCTGGTCGCCCAAAACAATACCCCAGTGGCTGAGCACCGATTTCCAGCCACCCCATTGCGCCGCGGTTTGAACGGAGCTGAACATGCCACGCTCCGGCGCAAAATTGAGGATATGTTTACCCGGGCCTTGTCCAAGACAAGCAAGCTCAACCTGAATAGCTGTGTCTCCGGCCGCGCAAACCACTGCGACCTGTGCGGCCCTATTTTCCTGCCATTGCTTGATAAGATGGCCGAGGACAGAGGTCTGGCCCCACGGTAATAACAGCTTGGGCTTCCCCATGCGCCTGGATTGTCCTGCGCCCAAAATAACGATTCCGAAAAATAGCACGGCAGCTTCCACGACGGAAAGAAGCATCATTGTTCATGTGGTCCATTGTAAAGCCTGCACTGTTACAACACACTAGCCTCATGCGCGCGCTGATTGTCGGCTGTGGTTATGTTGGCTTACGGCTGGGAACCATGCTCGCGGCCGCGGGGCACGAGGTTACCGGTATCCGTCGCACCCGCACTATCGAAGCTGATATGCGCGCGCATAAAATTAAGCTGCTGCTTGCAGATATCAGTCAGCCCCGTTCCCTATCCAAATTACCTGCCGCGTACGACTGGGTTGTAAATTGTGTCTCCTCATCCAGGGGCGGGGTTGAAGATTATCAAGCGACCTATCTAAACGGAATGCGGCACCTGATCGAGTGGCTAAAGCCTCAGCCGCCGAAAAAATTTGTTTACACCAGCAGCACCAGTGTTTATGGACAGACCGATGGCTCGATCGTGGCGGAGACTGACGCGACGCAGCCCGTAGCTGAGACGGCAAAGACGCTTTTGGCAGCCGAAAACGTTTTGTTGGAAGCTGCCCCCGAGGTTCCAGCGGTGATTCTGCGCGTTGCCGGCATTTATGGACCCGATCGTGGTTATTGGTTCCGCCGGTATTTAGCAGGGGAAGCAGTCATCGAGGGCGACGGCCGGAGGATTTTGAACATGGTTCATGTTGACGATGTGGCCGGTGCTGCGCTCAACGCGCTCAAACAAGGTGAGCCGGGCCAGTTGTACAATGTGGTTGATGATGAACCGGTCACGCAGTTCGAGTTTTTTAAGTGGCTGTCAGAAAGAACGGGGCGCGGTTTGCCACCGTATCTCGCCGAGGGAGTCCCAACGAATCGCAAACGGGAAGTAACCAACAAGAGGATATCCAACCTTAAGCTTAAGATCAAGTTGGAGTATCAGCTAAAATACCCAACTTTTCGAGAAGGTTACGATCAGGAAATCTTAAGTTTGAAATGATGTCCTGGTAAACGATTTTTGCTCCACAAAGGCGGCACCCAGTTTCAACCGACACGAAACGAGATCTTAACAATAAAATCTCGTCCAAAACTATGCCGCAAGTGGTCGAGGATCTCTTTGCGACGATAGCGAACGATTTCGCTTAGCCACACATTGCTATCAACCGCAACAAACAGAGTGCCCTTCCGCAAACCGGTCGGCTGCGCGTGGGCGACAATGACTGGATCGAGCAACTGATTCCAAACTTTGACGACTTCGGCTTCTGCCCGGCGGCCGTCAATGCGCAACTCGGCCAGAACTTTTGGCATCACATCGCCGGCAGATCGTACACGCGACTTCTTCCCTTTTTCGAGAGGGGCAAGATCCACGCCGCGCCATTGAGCAAGGATTTTTTGGCTCGGGCTTTTTTTGCCTGGGCCCCGTGGTGGCAAGTTGCGATACGGAAAGGGAAACACAGTGAATCGATTAGGGAGCGATAACGTTTTTTTTTTGAATGATTATGCTTTTGTCTCGCGATGTTCGTCGAGCACCAACACACCATGGGGTTGCAGATCATAATTGCCGGAAAAAGTATTTCCGCTCAGGAAATCGTGCATTGGCTTGTAAAATTGCAGACGCAGTGGGGAGTTTGCGTGATTCAACAGAAAGAATACTTTAGAATCATCTTTCTCGCGCATACTGACCTCGACATTATCAGGCACCTTCAGGAGCGGATGTAGATTGCAAAGCTGCCGCAGCCAGACAACGAGGTCCGTATAAAAATGCTGATGACTTTGGGTGCCGATATAAATTGCCTTCCCCAGCCCAAACGTGTTCATGGTCATGGCTGGCCGCCCGGCATAAAAATCCTTCGCATAGGTGGCAAGGATTTGGCATTGCCGCGGCTCAATGAGATCGCACCACAACCTCCCAGGATGGAGGTGACTGGTTGGGAAAGCGCCTTTGAAGGTAAGATGATTCTCCTCCCCCGGTGGCAGTTGGTCGAACTCCATGACTTCCAATCCGAAAAGGTCGGTTAGATCATGAGGATAACCTGTGTCGGGCGCCATGTTGTTCTCGTCCACCAATCCAGTGTTGAAGGTGCTAACCAGGGTGCCCCCATTTTGAACATAAAGCTTCAGGCGGTCGGCTTCACCTCCGGAGAGCAAATGCAAGGAAGGAGCAAATACCAGTTTGTATCGGGACAGGTCTTCAATCGGCCGGGCAAAATCCACCAGGATATTCCGATCATGAAGCGCCGTGTAAAAAAGTTGTATGTGCTCGCGCAGATTGAAATGTTTGTTTTGCTGATTGGGCTGTTGCAACACCCACTCGTTATCATGGCTGTACAATATGCACGTCTCGGCTTGCACGCGGGTGTTCTTAAGGACCGGCGCCAATAGCTTCATTTCATCACCCAGTTGTGACACTTCTTTAAATACACGCCCATCCCGGTGCGCACTGTGGGACAGAACCGCGCCGTGGAATTTTTCGGTGCCGAACCTGGGCTGGCGCCATCGGAAGAAGACGATGGCCGTCGCTCCGCGCGAAACCAACTGATAGGTAAACATCCGCAGCACACCGGGGCGCACCAGCGAGTTTACTTCCTGCCACGAAACATTGCCTGCCTTCTGTTCCATCACCCAAAAACCCTGATCGCCATCGGGAGTGCGAATGTCCGTCTTTTTGAGCGAGCGGAGCATATCGATTTCGCATGCCAGATCCGCCGACTTGGTCTTAAGCGCGGCCGTGCTCTCAATCGAGACGAAGTCAATCGCCTCAGCCAGATCAAAATGGTCAAAGCGATGCAGAAGTGGGCGTAAATTGGTAGTGACCGGACATTTTGGTGACAAGGAGTGAAGCAGTTCCGCCTGCATTCTGACAAACTGCACGATGGTGTCGCTGCAAAACCGGCACCAATTCAGGACCAGCGCAGGGTTATGCAAGGTCGGTGCTGACATGGGCATCGGCACTTCGTTCCAGTTTGACACCACCTGGCCCCAATGCCGCAGCCCCATCAATTCATTCATGCGCGGCACGGTTTCAAATTTCGCCTCCAACCAGCCATGCCAGTCGCGGCGGGTATCTTCGTTGAAGGATGCTTCGGTAAAATTCCCTCCTAAGCCGTTATCAATTTGCCAGGCGATCAAATTCGGGTGCTGGCCCAATGCTTTGGCCATGTTTTCGACAATCCGTTTGGAAAAATCCCAAAAAACATCGCTATTGAGGCAGACAGCGCGGCGCGTTCCTTCGTGCTTGACCAAACCGCGCTCGTCCACCGGCAAAATTTCAGGGTGCTTTCTCGTCAGCCAAATGGGCGGCGCTGCGGTTGGCGTGGCCAAAACGACTTGAATCCCGGCTTTTCCCAAAAGGTCCATGACTCTCTGGAGCCAGCTAAACTCGTATTTGCCTTCCGCAGTTTCGCAAAGCCCCCAGGTAAACTCCCCGATGCGTACCACGTTGACCCCAGCCATTTGCATCAGTTCGATATCGTGGGCCCATTCCGCTTCCGGGTTCTCAGCGGTTCCACCATAAGGATAAACCCATTGTTCCGGATGATAATCGACCCCAAAATACATATCGTGTCCTTTCGCGGGAGGTTTTTTCTGACTGTAGAACATAACCGGGTTTCCGCAATCGAAAAATAGCGGGAGTGAGCGGGCAACAGCGGGCACGTCCTTGGGCTGCAGCGGTCAGGTGCGCAGCCCACGCGGAAATCTGGCTATCCCCTGCTTGCAATCAGAGTCGCATGCGCTCCACCAATATTTCCGCGACATCCAGCACTCGGGCAGCGTCGTTTTGGACGGCGACCCCGTCGGTCATCATCGTCAGGCAGAAAGGGCAACCAACCGCGACCGTTTTTGCGCCCGTTGCCAATGCTTCGGCAGAGCGCACAGAGCAAACTCGTTTTTTTGGATCCTCCTCCATCCACATGCGGCCGCCGCCCGCCCCACAACAAAAGGTCTTTTCCCGATTCCTTGGCATTTCCCGAAGATCCACCGATGAACCGGTACTCGCGGCGCTGAGAACGTTGCGAGGCGCCTGGTGCACCCCATTTACCCGTGCCAGGTAACAGGGGTCGTGATATGTAATCGCATCCCCGGGAGTCGCTGCGCCTTCTACTTTCAAACGTCCTTCCGCCAAGAGTTGCTCAAAAAACTGCGTATGGTGGACGAGTTCATAATTTCCGCCAAACTGAACGTAATCTTTCAACAGCGCATTCAAGCAGTGCGGGCATTGAGTCAAAATTTTGCGCACCTTATATTTGCCAAGAGTGGCAATGTTGATTTGCGCCAGTTCCTGGAATAGAAATTCGTCTCCCAGCCTTCGAGCTGAATCGCCGGTGCATTTTTCCTCACGGCCAAGAATAGCGAAATTTATTTGAGCATATTTGAGCAGCTTCACGACCGCCCGGCTTACCCGCTGGGCGCGGCGGTCATAGGATCCAGCGCAGCCGACCCAATAAAGCAGATCGAAATCCGGCTTTTCCTTTACCGTTGGCGCCCCAAGCCCTTCAGCCCAATTTGCCCGGTCGGCAGCAGGCAGTCCCCAGGGATTTCCACTTGACTGCATCCGGCGTAATGCCGTTGCCGCAGTCCCACTGAGTGTGCCTTCGCCCACGCGGTTTCGGCGCATATCAGTTAACAAAGTCAGCGGGTCAATCCGCACGGGACAAACCCTGACACATGCGCTGCAAGCTGTGCAGGACCAAAGCGTCTCCGCTTGTATTACCCCTCCGTGCAATGCTGGCGCGCGCACCGAATCATCATTGGCAGCCGCCAATTTGCCGTCTTGACCCAGGACCATGGTCATTAAGCCTTTGAGATCCTGAACGACTTTTTTCGGGGAAAGCGGTTTATCCGTGGCGAAGGCAGGACAAGCCTCCTCGCAACGCCCGCATTCCATGCAGGCGTCGAGGCTGAGCAATTGCTGCTGATCGAATTGCTCGATGGCGTTGACCCCGATGCGCTCCGTTTTTTCGACTTCCTCCATGCTGAGCGGGACCATCCAGCCCAAACGGCCTGGTGCAAAAAAAAGGTTAAGCGGCCCGGTAATCAGGTGCAGAAGGCGCGTGTAGGGAACGGACGCTATGAAGCCAAAAACGAGTCCAGAATGAAGCCACCAAATTACCTGGTGGAACGAACGCGCGCGCTCGTTGGTCATGCCCGAACACCATCCTGCAATCCATAGACCAATAGGCGAGCATCGCGCGGCGATGCCGGACGGATGCTGCCAGGTTATCCGCAATCCTTCCACCCAATAACCCGTGATGCCGATGGCTAGAAACAATCCCAGCACGTACCAATCGGTTGCTCGATGGCCAAGACTCGCCGGACGCCTGGTCCGCCGCCAAAGAAAGTAAATACAGCCCGCGAGGAAGAGCAGCCCAAAAATATCGAGTGTAAACTCGTAAACCACGTAATAGGTCCCTTTGTGAAACTTCAATGCCTGAGAGATTCCTGTCGCCAAATGATCAATCTCCAGCATGGTTGTCCCCAGGAACAGCACCATGAATCCCGCAAACAAAATAATATGCGCCCAGCCTGCCAGTCCTCGCCCTTTCACCCGCTTTTGGCCCAATCCTTCGGTTAGCAAACGGCGCAATCCGGGTCTTATTTTGGCCCAAATTTCTTTGCTCCGCCCGGCAATCAATTCGCGGACACCAATCGTAAGGCCTTTCCGCCAACAACGAAACCGACGCCAAATGCCATAAGCAAAAACCCCTATCGTGAACACCGTTAGACAGTAAAAAAGTACCACCGATGCGTGGGGGATATTTCCGAACGTTTCGCGAGACGGGCTCATGTCGACGTTTATAATTTGGAGCATGGCGCTGAGGTTGACCAATACTTAATGGAGGGCCATGGAAGTATCAGGTGGCCGGCACGATACGTTGGAGCGCCAGCGCTCCGAGGAACAAGCCGATAAACAGAAAGCCGATAGCCCTTGGGGCGTAAGCTACCGCCAGCCAGTCAACCAAAACAATTCCTGCCAGAAGCTGCGAAACGGTAAACCCTATTCGAGGAGGTGAAGACCAGAATGTATGCCGCAACGCGCGCAAAATCCACAAGGTAAGGACCGCGGAAAGCAATAAGGCTGCTTCGCGGTAATCACCAGCATTCATAAGAAGGGCAAAGAAGATCGGCGCCGCCATCAACAGAGCGGGCCAATAACGCAACGGGCCAGCAATGGCTTCGCCACGCGCCACAAAACTAAGTCCAATGATGTATGCCGCTAATGCTATGCCGCACCAAATTGAGTCGCCCGTGACCGCATGACCGCCAGCAGAAGCGGCGATGAGATAAAGCAAAAGGCGACATAACCCCATGAGTACAGGTCCCCAGGAAATTCGTTTGTGTAACGCATCATACGATAGAATCAAAACGAATAAGAAAATACCGAGGGCTCCGGTCATCAGGTTGATGCCAATGAAGCACACTCCGCCAAGTCCGATCCATAACAACCCCCAACGCCAGACCTCCGCCAGGCTGATCAATCCCATGGGAATGGGTCGTTCCGTGCGGTATTCCTGATCAAATTCAACATCGAAGGCGTCGTTGAGAAACATGCCGCCCACGTAGGAAAATGTCGCTCCAACCAGCAACAACCATAAATTTTGCAGATTGCCACCTCCACCGAGCAGCCATCCGGCGAGACAATTGGACCAAACGGTCGGTAGGTTCGAAACGCGGCCCAGGATCAATAATGTGCGTAACGTTGTCGTAAGAACTTTTGTGGGTTAGGACAGCCTCGACCTGGAGCTTGCCGGAATTTTGCTTCGTCGGGTCATTCAGGCTGGGCAAGCTCGCACAAACCCCGCTCCGCCAGGCGGCCTAAAGTCCATTCGTACTCGGCCACAAGCTGGTCCACCACATCCCACGCTTTGAATTCCGACGGCAGAACTTCCCAGGTGTACGTCTCCATCTCCAGATGCGAACACAAGGAAGGCTTGGTTTGAAGCAAGTCCAAAATGCCGAGGATGTGATCCGACGTATTACCAAATAACGCCGTGGGTGGGCTGTGCAAGGGCACGTGAAAATGCACTCGCCATTCCGTGGAACCTAAAGGCTCGCCGGCTTCTTCGCTCATCCTGGGTTCACAGGCCAGTGCGTCGTCCAGATCCAGATAAATGGTTCGCTGTCCATCCGGCCGGCGCACAACCACCTGATGCAAATAAATCCCTTCATCGAAAGCGGCCAATGCCTCGCGCGCCGCCTGGGAAGGGCGCAACTTCAACGCCGAGCTAAGGTGAAACTTGCTGATCTTGATCCCGTGCTTCTCCAACGCTGCAATCGCGTTCTGTGGTTCTTCGAATTCCACTGCGAAATGGCACGTATCATAATTCACTCCCAAATACTCGCTTAGCCTTGGATCCTTGGGATGTTCCGCCCGCAAACGATCAAATAGATGGATCACCTCGTCACTGGTTTCCAGCAAACACATTGGTTCCGGTTCGAGCCCGACATGAAGTTTTCGACCGGTTTGTGTGCTGACGCGAGCCGTGTGTTCGACACAACGCCATAGATTATCTCGAATTATTTTCCATTCCTCAGCCGTCGAGATGAGCAGCTTGAACCCGCAGGGCAAAGTGCTGACGCTGCCTTCGACGCCTGCCGGTAAAAGCTGCGCCAGCAAATCCACCAGCAAGTTTGTGTAGGCAAGGCGGTCCGGCGTCGTCCAGTCGGGTGAATACACCTGCTCTTTGATCCGTGTGCCATGAAACTGCCCGTAAGGAAAACCATTGATTGTAAAAACATAACAGCGGTTCTCACCAAGCCATTTTTGGAATTCAAGCAAGAGGTTGCGATCGCGCAACTCGACCGCAGCTTGATTGCTGAGTCTCAGCCCGATCGCGTAAGGTTCTTTCGGACAGACTCTGTCCCGCACCTTTAAAGTATTTCGTTTCAGCGAGTCGAAGGTTTCAGCCCAGGTCTCTCCTCGATGCACATTCGTGCAGTAGGCCAGGTGCAAACCGTGACTCAATTTCATACCCCTTTTTGGTTATTTGAAAACCTACTTCGCAAACCCCTGCGCCTTTAGCCAAAATATGCAGTCATGCGTCCACGGATGCCATTTTGCAGGATTATAATCATGTGTGCCAAGCCCAAGTCCATGCGGACCTTTCTGGTATATGTGCAAATCGAACAGAACCCCTGCTTTGCGGAGGGCTTCGGCAAACTGCAAACTATTCTCAACCGGCACCGCAGTGTCCTCGACCGTGTGCCAAATAAAACAAGGCGGCGTTTCTTTTGTAACCTGCAATTCATTCGATAATTCGCGAACAAGTTCGTCGGATGGCTCTTTGCCCAACAAATTGCCTTTAGAACCTTTATGAGTGAAAGAGCCCATGGTAATAACCGGGTAACAAAGAATTCCCAAATCCGGGCGCGAGCTTGCTCGTTCAATTGAATCCTCCGAGTCGGCTTTGCCGGCATCAAAATGCGTCAGTAGTGTCGACGTCAGATGGCCTCCCGCCGATGAGCCCATGATGCCAATCTTTTTTGGATCCAGTTTCCATTCTCCAGCTTTAGTTCGCAACGTTCTCACCGAGCGGGCTGCATCCTGGAGCATTGCCGGATGGTGATAACCCGCCGGTGCCAGCCGGTACTTTAGAACGAACCCGGCAATACCTTGCTCAGCAAGAAATCGCGCATAATGCTCCCCCTCATATACGGCCAGCCCCGCATAACCTCCCCCAGGACATATTACCACTGCCGCCCCGGTCGCTTTGCTCGAATCTGGCCAAACCGGCGTCAAAGTGGGAATATCCTTCTCCGTACTGCCCAACGCGCCTGGCGCGCCATTCGGCCAAAGAGGAAAAGAATTAGTGGGTTGGGCCTGGACCGCCGCAAGGCAGCCAAAGACAAACAGCATCACAAGTGGAGTTTTCATTTGTTCTAAAATAATGGTTACAACCCATTTGGCGATGCCAAACGCGCGCGAAGCATTAAGAAGCAAGATCCCTGGTTGATTTCCGCATTCATAAAAAGCGTAAAAATGACTTTATGACTGCATTTCAAGGAAGTCTTTAACGTATTTGTAATTCATCTCTGGTTCTTTTTGCATTGAACACGGGCAGGGCAGGGAAGTGTCTTGTCCTCCGATACGGCCAGTTGGGTTCCGGTTCTTACCAATCCTCCGGTACTGGGCCGGCTGGATCTAACGGTGGCACGATTGGGAAGCCCAGATGTTAAGTTCTACCGCGCGATGGAAGAATAGGTATGCAGCGGGGTATTCCAACGCGTCACTGGTCACGCCGCAGCCAGGATCAAGCGGATTCAACCACTGTAGCCAGGTCAATGCGGACCCCAAAGCACCAGAGATCGCCGCACGCGCTTAATGCTCATCAATTGAAGTGCAAGTAGAGCAAAGAATCACTCCCAGTCGCACAGCCTTTCAACGTATGCGGCAGAGCCATCTCTGAGCCAGCCATCCAGTTGGGCCTGATCTTTAAGTTGTTGGCCGCGCAAGCGTGGGACCACGACAAAATTAGAGATGACCTCAGGAAGCGCGGTCATGTCCACCCAGAGCTTCTCGAATTGGGTGACCGGGAATACATCTTCGTGTCCGTGACCCCAGCGTTTTTTGACTTCTTTGAGTGTGATGTAGGTGGGCATTTTGGCGGCCAGATTCCGAATCGCCACGGTGATTTTTTCCGCGCTCAAATCCGGGGCCGCAAGAATGTCCTCGCGGGTGAGAGCGAAGGCAGCCAAGAGACGGTCGAGGTCAATCCAACATGTATTTGAGTTGTAATAACTCAACCCGAACTCAGTTTCTTCGCGCGGCATGGCCAATCCCTCCACGAGACGCATGCGGCCATTGACCGAGGCCAAACCTCCACCGCGATCTTCGAGCCGCCGCGTCATGACTTCAAATGTGAGGCAAGTTTCAGTTTGGATATGGAGTCCAAGCAAAGCCGGGTCAAGGCTTGCGCCCAGGGTGTCGATGTTATGTAACAGCAAATATTTCAATTGGGGTCGCTGCTTTAACAATTCTGCCAGTGTTCCATTTCGAAAAAGGTTTGGCGTCTCGAACCAATGCCCGACAGGGTGCAAACATTGGAGAGGGATGTTGTCGGTATAATCGGTGGCTTCACCGGCCTGGGCGGCCCAGTTCATCAGCGCCTGGCGGCGGCTATCGCGTAATTTTTGTTGCTGCTCATCCAAAATCTGTTGCGGCATTTCCTCCCAAACAAATCGAAGATCGCGGACGGTGGGCACCAGCCGAAGTCCGACCGCGCGGCCCGCAGAAAGCAACAAGGGACCCTCATAGCCGTATTGATGTTGCGCCGACAAAAGCTGCGCGATGGGGTCGTGGGTCAGGTAACCGGTTGTAAAAATGTGAGGAACAGCCATTCCGCTCTGACGGGAAACAAGGCGGCTTTTTGCAAGGTGTGTTTCAATAAAGGTGCGATGCCGACCTTTGAATTTACAAAAGGGGTGCAGCGCCTTGACTACGCCGGCACCCTCGGTCCAGCGGCTGCCAGCGCCGGCAGCCAAGGTCACGACGGCGACCTCGCCTTGAGAAATTGCATGCCGGCCTAATTGGGTCAATTGCTGCCGTGAATTTTTTCCAGGAATAAAAACTCCGGTGCCTCCTGGTCGATTCTCACTCCACACTTCGGGTTGGACATCCTGGATTATCGCGCTGGTGGGAAGCCTGTTTTGGGCCACGCCGATGCGACCTTCCTTTAGATCCGCCCGGATTTGTTCATGCTGCACCGGATCGAAACCGCTCAACTGCAGGAGCGCTTCCAGCGATTCGCTGCCGGAATACTCGCTTTTGCCGCGCGGCAGCATGACATCAAATAAGGATTGCACAACGCCCGCTAATTCAGGCCGGGCGCGGCAAGCAGCGCCGAATTTATCCAACTCGGCGCGGCGCAGAGCATTCAGGTTGCGTGGGTCCTGGCGCAGCAGTTGTGGCACCACCAGGGTGTAATATTTGGCTGGCATAAGGGTCTCACTGCCCGTGAGCAGGTCAGCGAAGATCCCCTGCTCATTGATATTGAAATCATAAACTACTGGCTCCATGGCAAAAGGAAGAGCGTGCTGTAACTCGCGCTTTACCTCGCTCATGATTTCCTGAAGGGCAGTTTGGGCGCGGGCCTTCACCTCGGGTGCGAAGAAGAAACCCATGCCACCTCCAGACATGCCGCCAAGCATCAAAAATCCCCAGAAACGGCTCCCAAACTGTTTTCTGACGCGCTCGATGACAACTTCGGTGAAGTGATTCGTGGCCCACGGGATGATGGTTTGGATCGGATCCAAAAAGTTTTTCGTGGTAGCAACCCCAATCTGGCGCACATCGCCTTTGTTCAGTGCGGAGATGATATTTGTCAGGATGCCTTGCATGCTTTGGCGGGCGAGCCATTCCTGTCCTGAACGCAATAAATACTTTTCCGTCACCATCTCGAGGATTGGCCCGACATTTTGCGCAAGGCCGCCATGTACCAGGACCAGGCTTTCCTGAATCTTGAGGCGGGTTTCCGGCGAGACATCGTTTAAGTCCAAAACGTGGTGTTGAGGCATGAGACGGCCGCGGCTGATGCCGAATTCCGGGTCGCCCTTGGAAGCAGGAACTCCTTCGATAATTTTCATCCCAGGCCACAAGCCGCCAGAGTCCTGCCAACCCCCGCCCGATCCACCGAGCCATTCGCCCAAAAGAGCTCGGGCGAGCACGAGGCGGCGCTCGGGCTCCTGTAACTGCCCGGTGATCGAAGCGGCTTGACCGGTAGCCCGCATGCAGACGCTAATCAACGCTCCGAGCAAGGTAGTAGAAACCGCAAGGCGCGATCCTTTGGGAATGTTGTTAACGCTGCTGACAATTTCCAACCCGCGGCCTTGCCCGACGATGCGCGCCAGCAATTCCGCGAGACTGTGGCCCGAACCTTCGATTCCGGGGGGCACGATCCCAGAGGCAATGACTGCCGCCTTGAGCAGGCCCAGGTAATCTTTCCCAAAGTCAAAAACTTCAGCCAGGTGAGTGATATCCGCTGTGGCTCCGAGGTCGACGCTGACCAGGCGCAGCACGGGCTCCTCGATCACTCGAAGGTAAGCCTCCACAGGGGGTTGTGGCTCTTTGTCGCGTCCGTGAAGCGCCAAATCGATTGACACATTGAGAACCTTCGCTCCTTCTGGATGATCCATTCCCAGGAAGAAAATATCACTCCAACCACAGTGGGTTAGGTCCATGCGCACTGGAGCGCGTTCACGGAGAACCGGGTAGGCGCCGTCGCCAGAATCTCTTTTTAGCAGGGTGGGCTGGATGCGCAATGGTTGATCGGCTGGATGTCCCATGCGAAACATCCATTGGTTGCCTCGAACCAGCCGAACGCTTTTTCGCACCTGGTCGGCAAGGGTTTGAAAAGCGAGACGATAGTAAGCAACGGAGAGTGCGCTTGAAATCGCGTCATTTGCTCCTTGAGGTCCGACTGCTTCCAAAAAATGATCGATCGCCTCTTCGAAACGACGCCGAAGCAGATGTTCATGACCCTTGAAGGGAATCAGGCTGGCATGCTGGTTGGTGGAGAGCTCCTGAAGTCTGGGCGGCAAGTAGAAGCGATGTATGGCGTAAAGAAATAGAAGCGCGCGAACGCGCTCGTAAAGATTGTCGCTGCGACGCCTGAAAGCATCCAAAGCGCGGCATTGCTCGATGAGTTGTTCGGCCGAAAAATCGGCGCATGCCTTCTCGAGGGCCTGGTTGCGAATGCCAGGGTCGATGGCTGTGATGATCCCAATCAAGTCCCCCATAACGGGATCCCATCAGAAAGGGATATCATCATCTGAGCCGCGTTTTTTACGGCGGCGACGTTTGGGTTTCTGCTGTTCCTTGTAGTTTTTGGTTGCTGGATGTTCGGGGTCCCACCAGGGAAAAGGGGCCCAATCTATCGGCGAACCATCGCAACCCGGGGTGCCGCATTCGAGCCAGAGCACGTTGTTATCATCCTGCCAAACCCGGGCTGAATGTCCGGTAAATTTTTTGCTGCAATGGAGACACCACTGCTCCTGGTCCAGATTAGGCCAGTCGCATCCGAAGCTGTGCTCGCGCAGCAAATTGACCTTTTTATTATGAGGCAGGGAGACGTATTTCATTTGAGCAAAAGGTTAATCACCGGCCATTTCATCAAGATAATCCAGGAAAAAGTTTATGCGCGTCTAGCCAGCAATTCCACGATGTTGCTGAGGACTTCATCGCGGTCCTGGCCGCTTAACGCGAGGGCCAGTTGAGCTGCCAGCAACCCGTATTTCAAACCAATATCGTAACGACGGCCAATCAACTCACAAGCCAGATACCGCTCCTGCCGCGCGAGGCCAGACAGCGCCGCGGTTAAGGAAATGCTCCCCCCGCGGGCCGCCCGGATTTCCTCTGCCAGCAAATCCATCACGACCGGTGTCAGCACATGCATGCCAAAGAAGCACAAGTAATGTCCAGCGCGCAATCCCGGAACAATCAGACGCTGCTCAGCTTCTGTAGGTGTAGGTTTCTCGACCACTTCTGAAATTTCATATAACCCGTTGCGACCTGCTGCGAGGTGGCCCCCGACGGTTCCATAATATGGCAATTTGCTTTCGTGCGTGGCTTGCACGGCTGAAACGGCGCAATTCTCGCCGACGGCCATTTCAACCAATTGTTGTGCCGAGCGTTTCGCCGCGCCGCTGACATAAAGGTGGTCGCCAACCATCAATATGAAGGGATCCGCCTGGGTGAAGTCACGCGCGCAAAACACCGCATGGCCATAACCGAGAGGACGATCTTGCTCAACAAAGTGCAGCCTGCTGTCGGGTCCTGCCGCTGCTTTATAGGTATCCTGATCACCGGGGCAAATCACTACACAGATATCATGCACACCTGCCGACTGCAGCTCTTCAACCAGAATGCGCAAGGCAGTTTTGGTCACGCCATCCCGATCGACCAGCGTTTGCAGGGGCAACGTGCGTTGCGATTTGCCGGCTGCAGTGATGATGGCTTTTTTGATTTCCACGACTTCTGCTTTTTGGAAGCGGGGCGAACCTTGCAGAATGTGAAGGGTGAGTCAAAAGAATTTAGTTCGCACGAGGATCCACGCGGCTTACAGGGCGAGGGATTGCGAGAATGCGAGGGGTGCCCGCACAGCGGCGGGCTTAGGTTTCCACCTGCTTCCTCTAGGTTTACGGTTTAGATTCCGTTAACGTATCGAATGCCCATGCTATTGCGTTTGTCAATTTTTGTAGCTTTTCTTGGAATGCTGGATTTTGAATGTCGAGCGGCTGTGCGCGAGGAGCATTTCAATCAAGCACCCGCGAATTGGGAAGGCGTAAACAACCGAAACACCAACTTTCCACCCAGGCAAGTGGTGCAGGATTTTGGGTACTCTGGAGCCGGTGGACATTTTGGAAGCGGTCAGGGAGAGATCGGTGGGAAGATCAATCCTGCTGGAGAACCCGCTTATTATGGGTATCGATTAACAGTACAGCAAACGATGGATGAGCCGCTAAGTGCCTCTGGAAAGTTGATCGTGAAATCAGGGCCGGGGAATCTGCTCCTTGGCTTTTTCAATGCCACCACGATGAACGAATGGCGCACACCTAATACGCTCGTTGCTCGGGTCAATGCGCGTGGCGAGATCTTCCATTGTCACCTCGAGTATTGCACGAGCCGCTGGCGCGCCGGGGCAGGCATTATTGGGAAAGTTCTTCCGAACGACCGCCTTGCGGCCATGGAACTTGCCTGCGAACACGTATATGACTGGAAGCTGGCCTATGATCCCAAAAAAAACGCTGGCAACGGGTTGTTAACACTCCATCTTGGAGATTTTACCGCCACCAGCACGGTTGCGAAGGAGCATCGGTTAGACGGCGCTGTGTTCACTCATTTCGGTTTGTTGCCTGTCATGAAGTCGTGGGACAATGGTGGCGAGGTCTGGATCAGTGACTTAACCATCAACGGAAAGCGCGTTGATTTGGCACATGATCCAGGCTGGGACTCTTTAAATAACCGGCGCGCTTACCAGACGACGAACACAAGGCCCCGGTTTGATTTTGGCTGGAGCGCAACTCAGTATGCAAGCGGCAAAGCTGCGGGCGAACTCGGTGGACTTATTTTCAGAGGCGACTGCAGGGAGACGAGCAGGATGGGCGCTTACGGTGACAAACTCTCGACGCTCAGCCTGAACACAAAATTGTTCGCCCGAGGCAAGGTCAGTATGACGCGAGGCGTTTCCGACAGCACTGCTTCGATCGGCTTCTATCATTCTGAATTCAGTTTGAAAAAGAATCCGTCGCAAGGTCATTCGATTCCAATGGATTATCTTGGCATCAATATCGAGGGACCCTCCTCGGAAGGCTTCTTTTTCTACCCGGTCTATCGCGTACATGGAGAAATGAGTGCGGCTTACAATTATCGGAACGGGCGCGCTCTACAAATCTATCCTGACAAAAAGCCACACGACTGGGTTTTGGCGTATGATCCCGCTGCGCGAAATGGACAAGGAGAGATCATTGTAAGTTTGGACGGGCAAAGTTGCGTTTTGGAACTCGAGAAAGAAGCGAAATCGGCGGGGGCTTCTTTTAACCGGTTCGGAATCTGCACCCCATGGATTGATGGCAATAGTGTGACTGCCTACTTTGATGATTTGGAATACACTTGCAGCCCTTAAAGACCCCCTAGTTTGATGGAATCCGTGATTGTACGGACAGGATTCGGCTCAGTTGCACTGCAAAAGATACTTGAAAGACGTCAAAAATGGGCTATAACAAAGGCAATGAAAAAAATTATCCTCTCCGTCCTAATGATTGGTTTCGCCGTTGCTGTTCAAGCTGGCGATAACAAAACCTGCACGAAAACGGCTTGTTCCGAGACCAAAACCACTCAAGCCGCTTGCTGCTCCACGAGCATGACGAAAGCTTCCACTTGCAAGGGTTCCGCGGTCCGTCAGACGCTCATGAGCCCAAAAGGCGCCGAGCAAACTGGAAAGTTTCTCATAGCCTCTCGCTAATTCGAATTGTTTTTCGTCCACCGCGCTTTGGCGTGGCGGCGCTCGAAAGCATTTAACCAGCAGACCTGGTCTGCTGGTTTTTTTCAGGTTCCCAGCCGCTGTTTCAAGGCCGTGAGTTGCTCGTTCAACTCTTTAGGCAGCCGGCGATCGAATTTGGCGTAGTACGAGCCAATGTCTTCTGCTTCTTTTTTCCACCCTGCTGAATCAACAGACGTAAGCGCGTTGACGGTGCTGGATGGAAGCTCCAAACCAGAGAGGTCAAGAGCATCAGAGGTTGGCAGAGTTCCGATAGACGTTTTTTTCGATTTCGCGGTGCCTTCAATGCGTTCACAAATCCACTTGAGCACCCGGCCGTTCTCGCTGTAGCCAGGCCAGAGGAATTTCCCCTCATCATCTTCGCGAAACCAATTCACAAAATAAACTTTCGGCAGCTTGTCCCTAGTGGTGCGCCTGGTGAACGATAACCAATGGGTGAAATAATCTGCCATGTTATAACCGCAGAAAGGCAGCATTGCGAACGGGTCGCGTCGCAGCACGCCCGCCTTTCCGATGGCTGCTGCGGTGGTTTCCGAGCTACAAGCTGACCCCATGAAAACACCGTGCTCCCAGTCGAACGATTCGTTCACCAAAGGAATAGTGTTGGGCCTCCGTCCTCCGAAAATGATTGCGGAAAGCGGCACACCTTCTGGATTCTGCCAATCCTGATCAAGGACTGGGCACTGCGATGCTGGAACGGTAAATCGCGAGTTAGGGTGGGCGCCTTTGCGCCCACTTGCCGGTGTCCATTCCTTGCCTTCCCAATCGATTCCTCTTTCGGGCGCGGGCACACCCATACCTTCCCACCAAACGTCACCATCCGGCGTGAGGACGACGTTGGTAAAAATAGTGTTCCGCGCAAAAGTAGCGACAGCATTAGGATTGGTTTTCAAAGATGTTCCGGGGGCTACGCTGAAAAAGCCGGTTTCGGGGTTTGAGGCGTACAAACGGCCATCCGCTCCGACGCGAAGCCAGGCGATGTCATCCCCGAGACATGTGACCTTCCATCCGGGCAAGGTGGGTTGCATCATTGCCAGGTTAGTTTTGCCACAAGCGCTTGGGAAAGCAGCGGCGAGGTAATACTTTTTGCCCTGCGGCGAGGTCAAACAAAGGACGAGCATGTGTTCGGCCATCCAACCTTCCTTGCGCGCGACAACCGACGCGATGCGCAAAGCCAGGCATTTCTTGCCCAGGAGCGCATTTCCGCCGTAACCGGAGCCATAAGACCAGATCGAAGGTTCGTCAGGAAAATGGACGATGTACTTGTTTTTAGGGTCAGCTTGGCACGGCCAGGAAGAGTCGGGTTGCCCTGGTTTAAGGGGAGCTCCAACAGAGTGCAGGCAAGGGACAAAAGGGCCTGTGGCGCCGAGTTTGTCGAGCACGGCTTTTCCCATGTGGGTCATGATTCGCATGTGGACCATGACGTATGGGGAGTCAGATAACTCGACGCCGATTTTGCAAATAGGTGAATCGAGCGGCCCCATCGCAAAGGGAATGACATACATGGCCCTGCCGGCCATGCATCCTTTGAACAAGCCGCGGAGTTTTTCCTTCATTTCCTTTGGGTCTGCCCAATTGTTCGTAGGACCAGCTTCGTCTTTGGTTCGGGCACAAATGTAAGTGCGATCTTCGACCCGGGCGACATCACTCGGATGGGTTCGCGCCAGGAAAGAACCAGGCCGCAGCTTTTCATTAAGCGACGTCAGAGTGCCGCTCTTCAGCATGAGTTGGCAGAGTGACTGGTATTCTTGCTCGGAGCCGTCACACCAAAAAACATTTGCTGGTGTGCACAAGACCTTCATTTCATCCACCCAGGAGATAAGGGACTGATTTCTCGTGGGTTGCTTCCCTAAAGTTTCAGATGTCAATATATCCTTAATCTTCACCAAGGAAGTTAAACCATCCGGAGGTCAGTCTGCATCCGTTTATCGACTGTTTTCTATTTCAATATCCGTATTGCGAATGATCCAACAGAAAACTCATCTTTTATCCCTCCGAGAAGGCTAAGCAAAAATCGTCTGCTCGCGGCCAGGCCCGACGGATGCGATTGAGACACGGGCGCCGGTCAGTTCAGCCAAAGCTTTCAGGTAAGCGCGCGTTTTCATGGGTAAATCTTTCCACTTCCGTGCCTTATCTGTGGGGGTGAGCCAGCCGGGAAACTCTGCATAAACGGGGCGGCACCTGACGAATGCTTCAATATCATTCGGAATATAATCGTAGCGCTTGTTACCGTCCCGGTAGCCGATGCAAACCTTGATCGTCGCCACTGTATCCAATCCATCGATATTCGTGACGGCCAATTCATCGATGCCGTTCACCATGGTTGCATGTCGAGTGGCCACGCTATCGAACCAGCCACAACGGCGCGGGCGTCCCGTGGTCGCGCCGAACTCGCGGCCCATTGCGTGCAGCATGTCAGCGATCTCGGCGTTTTCCGTGGGCAATGGTCCTTCTCCGACTCTGGTCGTGTAAGCCTTCATGACACCCACAACCCGATCCATCCGGTGAGGCGGGATTCCCGAACCGGTGCAGGCTCCTCCGGCAGTTGTATTGGATGAGGTCACGAATGGATAAGTGCCATGGTCGATGTCCAGGAAGGTGCCCTGCGCGCCTTCGAATAAAATATCGTCATTTCGCTGTACCGCTTCGTGCAATAGAACAACGGTGTTCGTAACGAAGGGCTTTAAATAATTTCCGGCTTCGCGATATTGCTGATGAACCTTCTTAAACGATAACGGTTTGGCTCCGAACGCCTTGAGTATTTCATTGTTCTCCCGGATCTTGAGTTCGAGTTGCTGCCGGAAACGATCTTCGTTTATTAGATCAATGATTCGTAACCCCGTTCGCGCTGCTTTGTCGCCGTAAGCTGGTCCAATGCCGCGTTTGGTTGTGCCGATTTTGTTTTTTCCTTTCAGAATCTCACGTTGCGCATCAAGTTCACGGTGGTACGGAAAAACCACGTGGGCTGTCTCGCTCAGGAAAAGGTTTCCGTCAATTCGGATCCCAATCTTACGAAGTCCTTTGATCTCATCGACCAGGCTTACCGGATCGACCACGACGCCGTTGCCGATGACGCACGTTTTTTTTGGGCGCAAAATCCCCGACGGCACCAGGTGCAAAATATATTTTTGCCCTTTGATGTGGACGGTGTGGCCAGCGTTATTGCCGCCTTGTGTGCGCACGACAATATCAGCCTCTTCGGTCAGGACATCGATAATTTTGCCTTTGCCTTCATCGCCCCATTGGGCGCCAACAAGAATCGTATTCGCCATAAATCCAAATAAAAAATCCCAAAGCCACAATCGGGAGCAAAGCATTCAACCTTTGCGCGCAGAAATTAGGGAACGCAATAGGAGAGTGTCAACAGTTGAAATGTAATGCGAAAATAAGCGAGGCGGGGAAAATACAGATCGAGCGCGTTTGAATAGCGCTCGCAGAAATGCCTTTTAGTTTGCATCGGAGAAGCCGTTTCTTATGATTCCGCTCGAAATAGGCTCATGAATAAACTTTGGCTGTCGTACCTTCTTCTGTTTTCGATTGAGGTGATTGCGTCTCTCCGCTCAGGAGCACAAACTGTAAATGTGGGGATTGTTCCCCCAATCAGCACGAATCTCATTGGTTCAAGCATTACTCTTTCCGCCACCCAGGATGTCCAGTCTTTAACCTTTAATTATCAGTGGGCGAAGGATGGAACAAACCTGGTGGACGGCGATAAAGTTTCGGGTTCTGTTACCCCCAACTTGACTATCGCCAACGCCCAACTCCTGGATGCGGGAACATACAGGGTAAGCCTTTCGCTAACAGGTGTGCTGCAAGCGACCGCCGTCTCGATTGTTTATGTGGTGGACCAACCGGCGATACAGAGCGTGGTCTCGACGACGACGGGCGGCAATATCAATTTTACCGTAAATGCAACGGGGGGATTGCTAACGTATCAATGGACCTGGCAAGGGCAGCCCATTGCTGGCGCTACGAATAGCGCGCTTGTTTTCTCCAATGCTTATGCCGATGCCAGTGCCGGGTTTTACTCTGTCAACGTGACCAATCCGCTCGGGTCGACCAACTGGTCCAGCAGCTTTCTCTTCACGAAGCCAACCCCGTCGGGCACATATCAAGGCCTGTTCTTCGATACCAATGCGGTAGCGCCAGAGTCCTCGGGATTTTTCCAATACACACTTTCGGCTTCAAAACGAAGTTTTTCCGGAAAAATCCTGATCGGGGCGAACACTTATAGGTTCTCCGGCGTTTTTTCAATTGCGCACGATTCGGACTTTCAGGTTCAACGCCCAAACACCACGCCCCTGTCGGTTCATATGCAGCTTGTCACCACCAACGATTCTCCCCTGGTGATCGGCTCGGTGACAGACGGAGTCTGGTCATCTTTTTTGCGTGGAAATCGTCTCTATTTTACTTCGAGAATTCCTACTGCTCTTGCTGGCAGGTACACTCTTTCTCTCCTCAACACAAATCTTGATCGACTTGCGCCAAACGGCAGCGGATATGGGGCTGTGACTATTCGCAGCAATGGCACTGTCCAGCTCACTGGCCAGGCCGGCGATGGCACGGCAATTTCCCAAAACTGTGGACTGTCCCGCTCCGGCGATTGGCCTCTTTATGTCTCGATGTTCAAGGGGCGGGGTCGTTTGATTGGGTGGTTGAACGTTGCGCGGCATAGCACTTTTAGCATTGCAGGGGATGCCGTAGGATGGGTCAAATCGCCTGGACCCGATAAGCTTTATCCAGATGGGTTCGGCGTGACGCTCCAGCCAACCGGGTCCAGTTACGTCCGCACTTTGCCGGGGCTATCCTTCACTAATGGCGTCGTCGCTCTTTCAGGGGGCGATCTTTTTTCTGATGATGTTCCGATTTGGGACTTCGTTAAAGTTTTGGTCCCGCGGCCAAATGCCTTCGTGGCGGAACAGGGAGCAGAAAGTCTGAAACTAGATGTTAAGGGATCCACCGGTGTGGTTTCGGGCCAGTTTATTGATCTTGTTACTGGCTTGAAAACGCCGATTAAGGGAGTGGTTTTGCAGCAACAGGGTTATGCCGGAGGGTATTTTATCAGCACCAACTCCTCCGGCTCGTTTACCCTCACCCGGGGAACCACGCCTCGGTAGGAAACTCTCCTCTTGTGAAACAGTCAATTGTGACCCTGGACATGGAAGGAGTGCTGACTCCTGAAATTTGGATCGCTGTTGCCGAAAAGACCGGCATCAAAGAGCTCCGCCGCACCACGCGAGACGAGCCCGATTACGACAAACTCATGCGTGGACGTCTGAAAATCCTCGCTCAGCACGGATTGAAACTTTCAGATATCCAACAGGTAATTGGAACCTTATCACCGTTGGAGGGCGGCAAGGAGTTCCTCGATGAACTGCGCTCTTTCGTTCAGGTTATCATCCTTTCTGATACCTTCGAACAATTTGCTGCTCCACTCCTGCGCTTGCTCGGCTGGCCGACTTTGCTCTGCCATCGGCTCGTTGTGCAAAATGATACCATTGTGGATTATCAGTTCCGCATTGCTGAGCAGAAGCAGCACGCGGTCGCTGCCTTCAAGACGCTCAATTATCGCGTCATCGCTGCAGGAGATTCGTTTAATGATACTGCCATGTTGCAGGAAGCGGACACAGGCTTTCTCTTCCGCGCTCCTGACAATGTAAAACGTGAATTTCCCCAGTTCCCAGCCATCGAGAAATACGCAGATTTAATGAAGCTGATTCGAGAGGCGATGGCCTGAGTTGGCTAGTCAAGGAACACGAATTTAACCACCATGCGAGGCGCGCGAAGCGTTTGGAGCGGTCAAACCCAAGCGGATATTAGTTGGAGTAGAAACTTTCCTTTGATTCGAGCGCTCTGCATTTTTCGTGCGTGTGGTTCGGCAGTTATGACCGCACGTACTTT
>Ga0157375_10000085_pt1 | contig 93488 bp, 66 predicted proteins | sample M35metaG_FD_115311 | JGI IMG/M metagenome (GOLD analysis project Ga0157375, IMG submission 115311) | Miscanthus rhizosphere microbial communities from Kellogg Biological Station, Michigan, USA - M3-5 metaG | ecosystem: Host-associated > Plants > Roots > Rhizosphere > Soil | place: USA: Michigan... | reverse complement strand
TTCAGTTCTTTGCTCATGTTCATCTACACCGATCCCCGGTGTCTTTTTTCCATGAGTCAACGACCCTTTCTTGCCTCCCCTCAACTTCTCCTCCCGGTGTCTTTTAATTTGAGTCAACTCGTCAAAATGATTCCTGCTGTTTGGTCATTGCTCCGGTTTCCTGGCTTTGGCATTTTGGGAATGAACTTCAATCGCAGAATTGAAGGACGTTTAATAGGAACAGACAACCGCACAAAGAGAATTTATTCGTCGAACATCAACAGAAAAAGAGACGAAATGAAATCAACCAAAGAAATATCTGAATGGTCACGTGTACAGTTTCTGAATGGGCTGCATAGCTCGATGAAAAAAGTCCTCCTGACCAGCCTAGTTGCTATTTTCGCAAATTTTGCAGGGCACGGAGTAGACGCGGCAGGCAAGGCTGAAAAAGGACTTATCGGGTATTGGAAACTTCAGGGCGATTGCCGCGATTATTCCGGCCACGGCAATCATGGGGTCAATCATGGCGTCAAACTGGAGTCCGGCGCTTTTGACGGCATTAGTGCGTATATTGAGGTTCCAAGCAATCCTTCCTTCAAATTCGGCACAGGGGACTTTGCGCTCTCTGCCTGGATCTACACGGAGAAAGACCTGGATGATGTGGTGGGTGACGTCCTCGATCTTTATAATCCTTCACTCCGGCAGGGCATCACACTTTCCGCGTATTCCACCGGCAGCGGGTATCAAGGACCGGGAAATGATCGCCATGTTTGCTTTGGGATCGACCAGGGACGTTTGAGCGACTGGCAAGACTGCGGCAGACCCAGCCCGACCAGCCGCTACGTGAACAACTCCATGCTGGTTTATAAGGGTAAACTTTATGCATCTATTATGGATGCGAAGGACGAAAAGGACTGGTGTCACGTTTTCCGCTACGAAGGCAAACAGAAGTGGTTCGACTGCGGACGCGTTGGTTCTGGAAAAACCACAGGCGTCGGCCCGCTCATCGTCCATAACGGCGATTTGTATGCGGTGACGTCGACTTACGATTGGACGCGAGTGAATAAAGACCCTTACCAGCCGGGCCGTGTTTATCGCTATGCCGGCGGCACGCAATGGGAGGATTGCGGGCAACCCAGTGATGATGATCGCACACTGAACACGTCTGCGAGCTTCAAGGGAAAGCTTTACGTCGGAGGAGGACCAGCCACCTGGGGAGTGTTTACGCAGGATGCTGATAATCGGTGGAAGCCATCTCACGTTTTTTCAAAGGATGGAGATCAGAGGCTGTTTCCCCATACAATGGGGCGTTACAACGGGAAACTATACACCGGCTGGCCCTGCGTCTTCTCCTTCGACGGAAACCAATGGACTTACGCCGGTCTGCCCAGTCCCTTGAATACATCCCCTCCGCTCCAAACTCATTCCATGACGGTTCATCAAGGCAAGCTCTGTGCCGGAACCTGGCCGGAAGCAAAAGTCGGCCGGTACCTCGGTGGAGAAGCGTGGGAGGAAATTGGCCGGGTGGGTGAAGATGGCTCAGAAGTGAATGCGCTGGTTGTCTATAATGGGAAACTCTACGGCGGATCGATTCCACGAGCGGAGGTCTGTCGCTATGATGGAGAGCCACACTGGACCATGCTAAAACGATTCTACTCGCCCGAGGGCTGGAAACCCGGGCTTCCAGGCAAAGCGAACTCGAAGCAGGTCAAGGAATGGAGCCGGGTGACCAGCCTCGCGATTCATGAAGGAAAACTTTTCGCTGGAATTGGCACCTGCACTAGCGCTGTGGTCGACACTCCTGCCGATGCCACCGATGTGCTGGGCAAAGTGTTCAGCATGGAAGCCGGCAAGTGTGTGTCGTACGATGACGATTTGGGATCCGGCTGGAAACACATAGCCGCTGTCCGCCAGCGCGGCCTGCTCATGCTCTACGTGGACGGCAAACTGGCGGCCAAATCTTCGTCGTTCGATCCAGCCGCATATGATGTGTCAACCGATCAACCTCTGCGAATCGGATTTGGCCAGACGGACTATTTCTCGGGCAAAATTTCTGAAGTGCGGGTTTACCGCGGAGCCCTGTCCGCAAGTACAATTCGAAAACTCGCCGCACAAAAGCCAGGCAAATCGTAGCAGCCGAGGTGAGGCTCTAATCTCATCAAAAACCCGCTTGTTTACGCAGGAATTTGAGCCTCGTTACCTCGGCTGCTACAATTAATAGGCGCATCCATACAAGTGAGTATGGCACGAAAGGTCCAAACGAAATTTTTATGAAACGATATTGTACCCTTTACATCTCAATGTGTTTGGGTGGAATGTTTTCAATTTATGGCGCTGATTCAAAGGGGCCGGTTCGCCAACCTGCGGATAAAGCTCTGGTAGGACGCTGGAAGCTGCAAGGTGACTTCCATGATTCCACGAAGAATAAGAACCATGGAATTAACCATAGCGTCATCTTTGCAAGGACCGGTGCAGGTGTGGCTGCGCGTTTTGACGGCAAGACTGCGTATATAGAAATTCCAGACTGTGAGCTGCTAAACCCAGGCACAAATGATTTTTCAATTGCAGTTTGGGTTAATTGTGATCCGTCGGTAATGGGAACGCCCGGTGATATTGTAAACAAGTATGATCCTGAGCTGAGAAACGGCATCAACCTGAATCTCTCTGCGAGTTCGCCGGGCTACAGTTCTTCAAGTGATGTCAGAAATTTGCAGTTTGGAATAGACAATGCCGTGGAAGGAGAATGGATTGATTGTGGGCGGCCCTGGAAAAATAACACGCTGATCAGTACGTTACTTGTATATCGAGGCCAACTTTACACGGGTATAGCCGCTGCGACCGATCCAAAGGATGCCTGCCATATGTTCCGTTATGCAGGAGGAGAGAAGTGGATCGATTGTGGACGCGTTGGAAATGATCTTAAAACCCCTTCGGTGTATTCGGTTCTCGTTCATAAAGGCGAGTTTTACGTGGGCACAGGCGTGTGGGATTGGGAACAGGTGTGGACGGGTAATTCAGGCCCAACTCATGTTTATCGTTTTGAAGGAGGCACCCATTGGCACGACTGCGGCCAATTTGGTTCAGGCTACAGAATCCTTTCCTTGGCTTCGTATGACGGAAACTTATATGCATCGGATGATAAAGGATTCCAGTTTCGCTACGACGGCGATAACAACTGGAAGCTATGCGGAGATGTGAATAAGGATGTGCCTCAAAAAAATAAGAAGATTTATTCATTATCAGTTTGGGGCGGAAAATTGTTCGGAGGCTCCAGTATTACAGCCCATCGATTTGAGGGTGAGGCCAGATGGGACACGGTTGCTCTCTTTGACGCGAAGGTCATTAATCAGATTCACACTTTAGAGGGATACCAGGGCAAGTTGTTCGCTGGAACCTGGCCGCTAGGCAAAGTGGTGATGTATGAGGCTGATAATCGATGGAAGGATTGCGGCAACATGGGGATAGATACTGTTAAACAACAGATTAACGAAATCAATGATCTGACGGTGTACAACGGGAAACTCTATGCAGGAGCCCTTCCAAAGGGGGAAGTCTGGCGATATGACGGGGACAAAAAGTGGACGCGAATAGAACAGCTTGTGGAAAGTTCTGACTGGGATCCCGGGAAATTGGTTAGTTGGAACAGGGTGCCTTGCATGACAGTTTTTCAAGGGAAACTCTTCGCCGGCACTTCCACTTGTCACGGACGCGCGGACGTTGAACCCAAAAGCGCTGCGGGCAAAGTCTTTTCATGGGAGGCTGGCAAATCCGTTTCTTACGATGACGATCTCGGAACGGGATGGAAACATATCGTCGCGGCAAGAAAAGGGCCGCATCTTAACCTCTATGTTGATGGCAGACTTGCGTCCAGTTCTTCGGAATTCGATCCTGCTAAATACGATCTCAAGAACAAAAAGCCCCTTTTGATTGGATTTGGAGCAAAGAGTTATTTCGCCGGAAGCATGAGGGATTTGCGGCTATACAACCGCGCGTTGTCTGAAGAGGAAATACTTGCCGTTTCCAGGAATTAATTAGGGTAAGCCGTAAAACCCTTCATTTCCTGTGGTCTAATCATTCTGGAGTTTTTGGCGGAGGGGATTGAGAGGCTGCTTGGTTGGTTGTTATGCGACATTTACGACGCACATCAATAATGTATCCAGCCGCGGTGCAGTGAGGGTTACTATTCCGCTATGTTCCCTGAATTTCACTGATTTGCCGTCTCGCACGCTCGTTACAGATTTCACCCGCGCTGGCAGACGCAGTTTCACTTCGATGTTTTCGATGGGTATGGTGGGAAAGTCCTTTTGGAAATTTACAAGGCTAAACACATATCGGCGCCGCTCCGGCTGATGGAAGAGTGTGGCTTCGACTACCGGATGGGCGGCCACCTCGAATGTGTAATCCGGGCGCAGCAACCGGATAAGTTTAATGAAAGTGGGAGCGAGACCTTCTACCGTTTCCAGAAGGCTGGCGCAGTAAATCACCCGGCCTTTGCCAAAGGTATTTAAAACAACCTCAGGATTGTTGGTGGCGGTCCAAGGCGGATTGCTATGGATGCTGGAAAATGTGCGCGGTTCAGTCGCAGGCCATGGCATTGTGGTGGTCGCGAGCACCTTCGAGCCAGGGTGGGCGCGCACTTCCATTCCCGGGCCACGCACATACGCTGGATATTTCGCATCCCAATCTGAAAAGTACTCACGGCCTTCCCCAGAACCTGCTATGTAGTGCTCTCGCTCACTCCAGTCAGGTTTCACAATGGATACCCCAAAGACATCCGCCAACTGGAAATCATCGAGTAAGTGTCCGTGCTGACTCACCAGTGACGAACCGCCGCTGGCGTAGAGAGCCCCTCCCTCCTTCACCCAATCGCGGATGACTCTGGCTTCCTCGGCATCCATAAGATGCACGTTGGATAATACCAGAACGCGCGTGTTGCCGAGTTTCGCGGCTAGCGACTTCTTTGTGATAACACCAAAAGGAAAGTGCTCCGCTGCAAGCCAGCGCGAGGCGAACATACAACTGGCCGTATGTGTGTCTGCGCCGATGTCGGCCTGCAGAACAGCCTTGCCATTTTGTTTCATGTCCAATCTGGAATCCAGGCTGTAGTAGATCCCCAGGTCGGCGACACGTTCGCCGCCAAGCTCCGAGTAATACGGCATCAGCCCGTCGAACACGCGCCCCATGCGCGCGTGCGCGTGCGGGTTTACTGTGCCAACGGGGTCAATCGCGTCGATAAAGATGAACGCTGCGCTATCAGCGATTGCTGCGCTGGCCTTTGCTTCAAGGAGCGCCTGAGATTTTTTCCCCGTGTGGTCCCGAAGTTCGACGGAGAAACTTGTCTCATAGCCGAACGGTCGCTCGGGTGTTAGATCTTCCAGCATTTTCCGGACGAAGGAACCCTGCAGCGTGTCCCCATAAAAATCGCCCTGGAGGAAATCATTTTGCGCGAGCAATGGCCAGGAAGCGCCGTAGTTCCAACCGCGCGGCAAGGTCGAGGCTTGATGCTCAACAGTGACGTGCGGCTTGAATTTTTTCACTGTGCGTGTGCAAATCGCCGCAAAATCCCCCAACCATTCCTCACGCTTGCGCGCCAGTGTCACCCAACGCTCGTCGAGCCAATTGACCGTGATTGGCATCTCTCCGCCAACCTCGTCCGCCCACCGCTTCCGGCAATGCCGGCAATAGCAGACGCCAACCCAAAAAGTCATGTCAAAGCGCAAACCTTCGAAGGCGAACCGCTCGCACATTTCACCGACCCAGGCGCGGACATATTCACGATAAGGTGAGTTCGGACAAAGAATGCCGTGCCGTCCTTCGGAACCGTAAGACTGCCCAGCGGCGTTGACTGGACGCCAGTCAGGATGCTGGTCGGCCGCCCATCGATCATGAATGACACTGACATAGAGCACTACGGCGATGTTTTTTTGGTGGCAGCGTTCGATCATCTCGGCAACGATATCGCGGCCCTTCAACCCGCGATGCTGTTGGCCGATTTTCGTGGGATAATTGAACAGGCCAGCGTGGGACTGCGCATAGCAGACAATGGATTGCGCGCGTGACGTCACCAGGCGCTTTACGTATTCGTCCGCGTTGAACTCGGAAAGGAACTTCTCATCCCAATCCGGAATGTGCATGTCAATCACTGCGCGCCGCCAGGCCTTTTCGAACCAGCGCGAGTTGCCGACCCGGTTCGGTTCGGGGACTGAAGAGGAGGCCAGGACGCTGGAGGAAGTAGCAGGCCATGCATTGAGAGCTGCCACAGCCAGCGTAGCTCCGGCAATAAATTCCCTGCGCGATACGCGCGCAATTCGGTCGGAAGGATTAGATCCTTTGGGGTTCATGCCAGGCAAGATTTGGTATAGGTGCAAAGTTTTGGACTTTTGCATCTTGTGATCCATTGTATTGAGCCGGTTGTCAAGGGCTCTTGGTTTCCCTTCTAACATGAATGACAATGGACGGTCAGTATGGTTCGATGATACAAAGTAAATACCAATGAAAAACAGCGTTCAGGATCTCGAATTGGCACTGGCCGAAACACCGATTATTGACATGCACACTCACCTGGTCGGAGGGCGGCTGGCGGCCCGCGGCCTTCATGACGTGCTGCTCTATCACATGGTTGTCACCGAGGTTTACTCGGCGGGCTGTCCGAGCGGCCAACGGCTAACGGAATATCCAGGGTGGCCTGACAGGGAAGAAGCCAGGCAGCGCATTCTCGAGGCGCTGCCGTATTTGCGCCACGCGCAGAATACCGGCATCGCCTGGTGCTTGCGCATCATATTTGCCGACCTTTACGGCTGGAACCAGCCCATCACCGCGGACAACTGGCAGCGGCTCGATGATATGATCCGCGAACGGGCAGATGACTTCGCCTGGAGTCACTCCATTTTGGATCGAGTCAATATCCGTCGAAGTGCAACGGAACTCGCGAGGCGCCGAACCGGCGAGGACGATGAACGGCTTCAGTACGTTCTGGAATGGGCAATGTTCAATCGGTGCCAATGGGGAGAGTTCGATACCGCGCTGTATGAATTGGAACGCTGCTGGGGGCAGCCTCCGGGTAGTCCGTCGCCGATTGGCGGGAAGAATCGTCCCACTCCGCAACGCGCCATTCGTTCAGTGGCCGATGTGCACGAGGCTATGCGCTATTACGTGAAAACAATTCCGCTGGACCAGGTTTGCGCTACCGCGTCATCGTTCTCCTCGGAAATCGATTATTCGCTGGTGAACGACAGCCAAATGGAATCAGCGATGGCACGGCGTTCGCAGGCTGGCATTGCCGAACGAGACATTTACGCTTCATACATCCTGGAGGCATTCCTGAGCGAACTGGAAAAAATCGGGGATAAAATCGTATATCAATTTGCCATTGGGGCGGAGCCATTGCCCTTTGAAACAGGCAGCGTCCTGCCTCAACGAACCATCGCGCAACTCTCTGGAATTATTGCTCGCCATCCCAAGCTTCGGTTCCAATGTTTTCTGGCCAGCCGCCACGGCAATCAAGCGCTTTGTACCCTTGTGCGCGAGTTGCCGAACCTGAGTTTGGCAGGTTACTGGTGGCATAACTTCTTTCCTGACATCATTCGCCAGGTAATGGCGGAGCGGGTAGATATGCTGCCATCAAATAAACAAATCGGTTTTTTCTCTGACGCCTATTGTGTGGAGTGGACCTACGGAAAAGCGATTTTGGTTCGCAAGATCCTGGCTCAGGTCCTGGCTCAAAAAATTGAGCAGGGGCAACAAACCATGGCGCAGGCCCTGGACTTCAGCCGCGCCATCCTTTTCGACAGCCCGCAAACGTTGCTTGGGATGACCCCGCGGCAGACTGCGAGAAAGGGCGGGACCAAACCGGAAGTCGAGGAAGTTGGCGTAAAATAAAGATCGCCAGCTTGCGTTTCCTCCGATCAATTGGGGCAGACAAAATGCACAAGCTTATTTCAAATTCATGCGCAACCAAGTCGTTCTGGTGACCGGCGGCTCGCGCGGGCTTGGAGCGGAAACCTGCCTCGCTTTCGCCGAAGCAGGCGCGGCCGTTGTTTTGAATTATGCCGCCAACGAGAACGCCGCCGGCAAAGTGGCAAAGCAAATTAAGCGCAGGGGTGGTAAGGTCTTGCTGGTCCGCGCCGATGTTTCTTCAGAGACGGCCGTGCAATCAATGATTCAAAAAACCGCCCAACATTTTGGTGGACTCGACATCCTGGTCAACAATGCTGCAGTCAATTCTGATTATCGTGTCGAGGATATGAACGTGGAGGAATGGGACCGCGTCATCAGAGTGAATTTGCGAGGCCCGTTCCTTTGCGCGAAACATGCGATTCCGATCATGCGGAAACGCGGTTACGGGCGCATCATTAATCTCTCGTCGCATGGAGTGCGGCGGGGGTCGGTCGCGCACGCGCATTATGCGGCGGCAAAGCTGGGTATCATCGGATTTACGCGCTGCCTGGCCAAAGAGTTGGGGAAAGACGGAATCACAGTCAACGCCGTTGCTCCTGGCCGGATCATGACCGACATGCTCGCATCGAATTTGAAAAACACAGATCAAGAGAATGCGCGACGGAAAGAATGGCTCAAGGAAACTCCCTTGGGCCGATTCGGACTGCCTCGTGAAGTGGCTGATGCCATTTTATTTCTGGCGTCAGAAAAGGCTGCTTACATCACCGGCCAGGTTATCCCTGTCGATGGGGGGCTGTTGATGCGCTAATAATGCTGTGTCTCCAAAGAAGTCGCAGACCGTTCAAGTGATTACTAGTGACCGGCAGTGCAAATGATTGAGTGAGATGAAAAAAACAAAAAATGTTGCCGTCATCACTGGCGCCGGCTCCGGCATCGGAAAAGCCGTTGCGCAGATATTGGCTGCCCGGGGGATCATCGTTTGCATTGCTGACATAAACTTTAAAGCGGCGGAAGAGGTTTGTGCGGCGCTGCAAAAAGACGGCCACAGCGCTTTCGCCTGGCAAACGGATGTAACAGATTCTGCGGCGGTGGCAAAAACCTTCCTGGAAATCGCGCAGAAAGCCGGACCGGTCAGCATGTTGATCACTTCGGCGGGCATTCCCGGACATGGCGCAGTGTCCGAGCTGAGCGATCCGCTTTGGAGCCGTGTTTTGAGCGTTAATCTCGACGGGGTGTTCTTCTGTATGCGGGAAGCGTTGAAACAAATGCTCCCCGTACGCCGAGGAATTATTGTGAACATTTCATCACTTTGCGGGATGGCTGGCTGTGCGAGTTCCCCTTCCTATTCCGCGGCAAAGGCCGGAGTGATCGGCCTTTCGAAATCCGTGGCCCGAAGGCATACCGAAGATGGAATCCGGATCAACGTGGTCGCGCCGGGAGTCACTGACACTCCGTTCGTCGAGCCGGATCGGAAAATGGGCAAGCTCGCCAAGGGCATCGAGAAAATTCCCATGGGCCGCATGGGAACCGCCGTGGAAATCGCGGAGGTGATTGCATTTTTGTGCAGTGATTCCGCGGCATTCATGACCGGGCAGGTTATTAGTCCAAATGGTGGGCAGATTATTTAAACACAATCCAGATCGGTTTCCAATTCTATGAATCAAATTCGGGTCACAATATGGAACGAGTTCATCCACGAACGGGAAAACCCTCACGTCGCCAAAATTTATCCTGCAGGCATTCATGGCACCCTTGCCAGCGCCTTGAGACAGCATCCCGAATTTACGATTCGCACCGCCACACTTGGCGATGAAGGCCAAGGCTTGAGCGAAACGATTCTTGAGCAAACCGACGTTCTTACCTATTGGGGGCATGCTGCGCATGATGTTGTTCATGAAGAGGCCGTTCTGCGAATCCAAAAGCGCGTTTTGGATGGAATGGGGTTGATTGCTTTGCACTCGGCGCATTGGTCTAAAATGTTCAAGCGTCTTATGGGAACAACTTGCGCCTTGCGTTATCGTGAGGCAGGCGAGCGCGAGCGCGTTTGGAATGTCAATCCCGGACATCCGATTGCTGAAGGAATCGGGGATTATATCGAGCTTCCTGAATCGGAGATGTATGGAGAACCCTTCGGCATCCCGGCCGCGGATGAGCAAGTGTTTATTTCCTGGTTCCAGGGTGGCGAGATTTTCCGGGGTGGAAACTGCTGGACTCGAGGAAGCGGGCGAATTTTTTACTTTAGTCCCGGCCACGAACTCTACCCCATCTATCATGATCCTCAGATTCAGCGCGTCATTAGTAATGCCATCCGTTGGGCGCGCCCGCAGGGACGTCCCGCGAATGTGCCCTTGCATGTCCCCGTCGCAAATGCTCCGGAAAAGATCGAAGAACGCGGCCCGCAAATGCACGACGCTTCGGGCAAATTGATTTCGGGCGAGAAACGCCCGGCAGCATGAGTTGATTAGGACTTTTTCTAGCTAGCTTGGAACCAGCCCAAATGGTAAGCAGTTAGAAGTTCGGATTCTTCTTATAAGGAATGGCTCCAGAGGCAGGGCTCGAACCTGCAACTTTCCGGTTAACAGCCGGACGCTCTACCATTGAGCTACTCTGGAACTAATATTCAAATCCGCAGCTATCTGCGCTCTGCCCGGTTAAGCCTTGTGATGACAGCCAGACAAGCGCCGAATTTACTAGGGGAAATAAGGGTCGTCAATCGGATTCTCCCTTTGACCCGTCGCACGAGTCGCATTGGTCGCATGTACCTCAACGACGCCGTAAGGAGCGCGGCAAGTCCTTAGGCCGCAGGGTCAGCTACGCCCACTCGCCGGAATCTACTATTCTACTCAATGCCAAATGACTTCTGCGGTCCGAGGATGTGCCGCGCTCCGCCGCATCCCGCCGCCGGTCGGACGTGACTAATGCACATCAGCAGTCGAATCACGGCACAAAACAGTTCCAAGTCGATTTATTTATATTTCTCAGGGTTGGGGAGCAGACGTGAAATGATCGCCAGTAATCCCACAACGACAAAAGCCAGGATTCCCCAAAAAAGGAACCCTTCCTTTCCATGATTACTCTTCACACGCGGATGGCCGATTACTCTTCTTTGCCCGGCACGGCTTCCCTTTTTTCTGCAGCGAGCAATTGTGCAGCCACGAGGTCCAGGTCATATCGAGGTGATGCCGCAAGGGAATTTCCGTAAAATATGAATAACTCATCGCCTGGTTGCGCTTTGAAAAGCAGTCTGGTCAGTGGATAATAAAGTCGAAATCCTTCCAGGGTTATTGCGGGGTTACTTCCATTCTGTGTCTCCAAAAGGAGCGTGTCGGTTTGGGGAGAAGTGTCCAGGGGCAAAACAAACTCTTTGTTCGGGCGCTCGGGCGTTTGAACCCACTGCGCGTTGGCTAAAATGTTACGAGATGTTTCGCCGCGATCATCGGCACGCTCCTCATAAAGAACCACGTCACGCCGGAAAAGCGGAGTCACTGCAGTGCAAGCCAGCCATCTGATCGGCAAGGCTGGTTGTGACATTTTTAGCCGCCAGCGTGTGACCCCCTGGTCTTTGGCGTCTTTGGATATGTTCATGGCCGGGGTTAAGACTCGATGATTCGAAGAGCGTTCCAGCACGTAAGGCCACTGTTTGCCGGAACGCACAAGCCGGAGGTCTTCCAGTCCGGGCAGAGCGTGTGCAAGCACCTCGACGTCAACTTCGACTTGCTGCACTCCCGCGCGCTCAACGGTGATTGGCTTGCGAAATTTCCATGGTGAAACGTCAATGGTGCTGCCCCCTTCCTGGATACCGGCCAGCACTTCAACCGGCACGTAATTTGGACTAACCTCAAGTGATGAAACCGTAATAGGCGTAACGGTGGCCGTTTTGAAAGTTTCAGTCATGGATGCCAAATCGTAATGCGGAGCACTGCAGGAATCGTTTCCAGTAAAAAGGTGAAGCTGGCCGGGCGACCGCGCCAGAAACAGAAGATAAACCGGACGGCGCTCCGCTTTAATGGCAGTGATTGGCAATGGAGGGTTGTCCTGATTTTTGATCAATAAAAAAAACTCTCGCGAAGACATGTGGCTTTCCAATGTCACACCGAGGTTGGCCGATATGCTCTGACTGTCCATCATAGCGCGATAAACAACTCCCTGGGCAATTGTGCGTTCACTAATAGCATCCTGCGAGACTTGAGCCACAGTGACACTGACCTGTCGCATAAACAACGGTTCGCTCGTCTCGATTTGCAGTGAGGCCAGGTCCAGGTGGGCCGCAACAAGGCTTAAGGTCAGATGGCTCTCACCGGGATTTTCAGTCCGTTCCACGATTTTTACGTGAACCACCTCGCCTGGAACGGACCTGGCCAAGGCGCCGTAAATATGGGCCCCTGTAAACGGGATTGGCTGCGAGCGCTGATCATTGACCGTGAGCCGTAATTTCCGCCAGACGCCTGCGGGGAAAGAAACGTGGAGCTCACCTTTTTCTCCAGGCTGCTTGAAAATGGGCTGTCCCCGAGCCAGGTATTCCCATCGCTCACCGTCCAACGAACCTTCCACGTCCACGGACTTAACAAATGCGCCGGCAGGGCTTTCCAGGGAAACCCCATCCACAGGTTGGGATAAACCATTTCCAAGAGTGAGGACGGTTGTAACTCCAGTTAATGTAACCTGGAAGGATGAGGCTTGCTGAATCGTTATCCCTGCCGGCTTGGGGCTCTCAATCAGGTAAGGCACTTCATTTCCCGCATCGTCATAGAGGCGCAAATCCTGGAGCTCGGAGCGTGCAGTGTCGAGAGTCTCAAGCGGTAGACTCAGCTTCACCAAACCTGGAGTGGACACATTGAAGTGCTGTATATATTTCCAATTGACCGGTCCAGTGCCGGCCTGAAGCGTGCCCCCCACAAAACGAGAGATCTCAAGAATCGTTGCGCACAACAACCCGGTTGAAAAAACCCCTTTGTAAAAAAACGCACAACATTGAGTACAGAGCTTTTTCATCCTGGTTTCCCCTCTCGCTCACGGAAGAAACGTTGATACGCAAATGAAGCGAGCATCGCGATAATAGCCACGCCGATAAACGCCCCAATACGATAGAGTTGGCCCAACCGCGCAAGGTCGTGAAGAAAGAGCTTGAGGAGTGTCACGCTTAACAAACCCAGGCCGGCATAACGTATTACCGGTGTTTTCCTCACAATACCGATCACCACCAACCCCAGGGCGAATAATGCCCAGGCAATGGAATAAGTCATGTCGCGGGCAAAGTTGCCATTAAACTGGAATGTGAGTGTCGAACCCGGTGAGCTGAAGTAATCCGCGATCTCAATATTCAAGAGCAGAAACGCCAGCACAGTTCCGAGGCCTGCCAGGATTGGCGGAATGTTGATGCCCAGGACCTGATGGCGCGGTGGGGCCAGCAGCCACGCACCGGTGAAGAGGCACGCAGTGACAATGCCATAAGCATAGAGATACCAATTGAAAAGTGGTGTTGCGCTCCGAGCATGGTAATCGAGAACGGCAGGGTTGAAGGCAAGCCGTACAAAAGCCGCAGCCAGCAAACCGGCTCCGGCCAGACGCAAACCTGGATGCGGGACCCGATGGAATAGCCAAAGCAGGGCTGCGCCTTCCATCGCCCAGCCGAGCGTGATCCATTGCCGTTCGAATTGAATCGGAAAGATTAATGTAATGAAAAATAAAGCCACGGCGCCGAACCAGGCAAGTTGTGTCATGCGCGCTTGAGCGTCGGGCGTCCTTTTCAACAGCAGGACAAGGCTTAGTAGTGGTGGAATGGCAAAGGCAGCTGCCAGCAGGCCCATGACGTCATTCGGATAGGCTGCTCTGATCAATCGATGAATGAGAAAGAACTGCGGCAGACCAGCCATGGCGGCAGCGCCCCACGGAATCACGCGATCTCGGAAATGTTGCATGAACAGAAAAGGGAACAGGGCGAACACCGCGTAAAAGATAAGATACCAGACCAAAGCTGGTATTGGGGCGGAAGGGCTGAACCGATTGAAATGCCAGGCACATTCGAGGCCGGTGACGCAAACCAGACCGACAGCAGGCATCCAATCGAGGGAAAACATTTTTGTCAGGCCCAGGAGCAGTAAGACCAGCAGCAGGGCCAGGCCAAAGACTGGCGAAGGATTCGTGAGCGGCAGGCGGAGGGTGGCCATCATTAATAAGAGAAACGGAAGGACGGCCGAGAGAGCAGGCAACTGCACTGCGAGGTTCTCAGGCAAAGCGAGTTTGTCTTCCGATCCGCTCGCTGGGTCCGGCTTCAGCTTGCGCGACAGCCAGACACCAGCCATGACGAAGAAGATTGCAAACGCGCCGAGCATGAAAAAAGAAGTGGGCAATCCCGTGAGAGTAGCGGGTATCTTGAAAATCAAAGCTCCAGTGGCCGCGAGTGTCAGGATAAGGACGGCGAGCACCGGGATAAGCGAGGCGCTGATGACTGCCAGAGCAATCGCGAGGAGATCCACAAGAAGCAGAAATGGCCAAACCACGAAGGAAATTTCAGCAAATCGAAGGATGGGGATCAGCAGGAGGATCAGCGCCAAAGGAGGAAAAAGTTGGGCACCCCATGGTGGAAAAGTCATCTTGCGACAACGTTGCATTGCCGCCGGCAACATCGAGTGAAGCACCGCAAAGATGAAGTAAAACGCAAGGGCCGCATCGAGCAGATCACCGTTGAGCGAGTTCCCGGTCCATATTGCGAGAAGACCAAATACTGAAAGCCCGGCAATCAACTGAGCCAGAGATATTCTCTCATCGAGGAAAGTCAAAACGATGACCGTGAGATCCAGCAGAACGACAAAGCCGAACATGAGCCAGGGCCGCTGAGCGAGGGGCGCGAAGGTCAGGAACCACCCCGTGAAGACGACGGCTGCAGAGGCCAATCCAAGCGTTGCACCTAGAAGCCACCCGTTCTCCTGGGCTCGGCGCCTGGCCCACCATGCAGAAACCAGGTAAATTGCATTAAATCCAAGCAGAACAGCGAGGGGAATCAGGATCTTATTGCCTTCGAAGTATTTTCCAGCGACAAAGAATTTTTCCAGCCAGCCGATTTGTAGCAAGATGGTTCCTGCTGCAGCCAGAGCGACCAGGAAAAACCACTGGCGGCGCAAAGCAATCAGAATCAAACCGATATCGAGAATCGCAATGTAACCAAAGAGACCTAGAGGGTTGTCCTCACCAGTGGACAGCAATATTGGCGTCAGAAACCCTCCGAGCAGACCGAGAATAGCCACAACCAACGCGTGGAGCCGCACGGCCAGGAGGAAAGCAGCCGTAGTGATAAGAACCATCAATAGGAAGGTTGGAAGAGCCCCGAAGAATGGAAAATGATAAATCGACCGGCAGGCAAACGTGACCGAATAAAGAACAACTACGCCCGTGCCACACAAAGTTTGTGAGAGAGGCTGATAATCCCGCCGCGAGAGGAAAATACCCCCCACCAGCAACCCCAATCCCGCTAAAAAACCAATCGCCACCCGCAGTTCGGGCGGGACCAGATTGTTGTCGAACGAATATTTGACGAAGAAGGCTACGCCGAAAAAAAAGGCCAGCCCACTGATCCAGGCAAAAAGTTTAACACCCATGAACTTTTCCCAATTAATGGTTGGGACGAGCTTTCCCTGGGGTTCCGCTACCGGCGGAAGAGTTGGACCCATTGGAGGCGGAGCGACCAGGGGTGGAGGTTGGACTGGCAATTTTTTCTGTGACACAGGCCCTACTTCCCGTGCATACATTGGTGCAGGAGCGGGCAGTTGTTCTTCGACGATCCGTGACGGTGTTTGAAAAATCTCCGGTTGTTCGATCGGTTTTGTCTTTGCGATTCCTGGGGCTGACTCTTCCTGTCGTGAAACTGGTTTTTCCTTTTTTAATCGGAACACTTCAGATTCAAGGACACCCAAACGCCGCGTGAGTTCCTGAATGCTCTCTTTTGCCGCTATGATTCGCGTTATAAGCCAAATGGCCAAAATTACAGGAATCCCAAGAATGAAAAGGACAATGAGAACGTAAGGTTCCATCAGCTATTCATGACCGAAAACAGAGACTCATTTCATCCCAGCCCCACGCTTTGGATGGCGGCAGCGGCAGTCATTCCATCGTGAATCACTGCTCTGAAGGCGCGCAGGGCGAGTGTGGGATTCGGTGTTCCCCAAAGATTGCGGCCGATAGTTCCTCCGCGGGACCCTGACGCAACGACCTTGGCCATCATTTCCAGCGCGCTCTGCAATGTCTCGCACCTCGGCCCACCTGCTGCAACAACCGGGACCGGACTGGTGGCGATGATTTCTTTAAAGGATTCGACGTCGCCGGTAAATGGAACTTTGATGACATCAGCGCCGCATTCGATTCCGCAACGAACTGCCCACATGATATTATCGTGATCGAACACGACGGCTGGGGCTTTGCTGAAGTCTCTCGGATAAATATGCGCGATGACTGGCAGATTGATTTTGTCCGCCTGAGAAACCATCTCAGCAAGAATGCTCAGAAATTTGCCTTCGTTAGGGCCGCGAACTCCAAGCGAAACAGCAATGGCGTCCGCTCCCAGGCGCAGAACTTCGTCGGGTGTAGCGAGGCACTCGATCAAGGCATCATCGGCGGTAAAGGAGACAGCCTGGATGATTAAGGGAATTCGGCCGGCATAAGGTTCCCATAGGCCTTTGGCTACCCCCTTGAACATGGTAATGGCATCCGGTTTGCCCTCGATAACTTTTTTGAGCGTCTGTGGGAGGTTTGCCAGACCTTCGGGCAGGCCGCGCTGATAGCCGACGAAGTGATCGACCGCCACGGAGCATAGGCGTTTTGAAGGATGCGCGAAGATTCGGTTCAAACGGATTAATTTGGCCAGGTGCATAGTGTGTTATTTCAAACAGCAGCAGCCGACCTTAGTCGGCGCATTTCTTCATTGCAAGGCTGAGCGGAGCCGACAAAGAATCAGCACGGCTAAGCTCGTCTGCGTAAAAGGCAACATGTCAAAACAACTTGATGTCCTGGGGTTAGGCGCGGTGGCTGTGGATGATGTGATCTATGTAGCGTCGTACCCGCCAGCGGATTCAAAAGCGAGAGTGCTTGGGCGACATCGGCGCTTTGGCGGGCTGACTGGAGTTGCGCTGATATCTGCCGCGCGACTTGGTGGTAGCTGCGCTTATGCCGGGGTGCTGGGCCATGACGAACTTTCGTTATTCGCGTTAAATAGTTTGAAGGCAGAAAACATCGACGTGTCTTCAGTGAAACAGACCTCGCTGGCTCGACCGGTCCACTCTAATATCGTGGTGGATGAGCGGCGTGGCACACGCAACATCTTTTTCGATGAGGCAGGAGTAGTGGGCGCAAGGAGCGATGTTTCTGCACGGTTGATTACCTCTTCGCGCGTGTTATTCATCGACAACCTGGGTGTGAATGGGATGATTCGCGCAGCACGCCTTGCTCGTAAAGCCGGGGTGCCGGTGGTGGCTGATTTAGAGAGCAGTCACGAGCCAGCTTTCCACGAGCTTTTGAAACTCGCGGATCATCTGATCATTTCACGGGCATTCGCGACGAAACTGACCGGCAAGGCGTCAGCCCGGCTCTCGGTCTGTTCCCTGGCGGCTTCGGGCCATGAGATTTCGGTTGTGACATGCGGGGCCGATGGTTGCTGGTATATGGTGCGGGGATGGAAGGCGCCGAAACATCACAAGGCATTCAAAGTGAACGCAGTGGATACCACCGGTTGCGGGGATGTATTTCATGGGGCGTACGCTTTCGGTCTGGCACGGAACATGTCGCTGGAGGAACGGGTCCGCCTGGCCTCCGGCACGGCCGCTTTGAAGGCGAGCGGGGCTGCGGGGCTTGCGGGGATACCCTCCTATGAAAAAGTGCGGCGCTTTCTAAAAGATGAGCAGAACAGTCAAACTCATTGAGGAAGCCCTGCCATCCATTTCCATCTCGACGGGTCGATCAACAAGAGGTAATCTTTCCTCATGGAAAAAAAAGTGGCGCGAGTGTTACGAAAAATTCGCCACGTCCCGGGCCTGAGCGACGACGAAAAGTATCTATTCGCTCGCAGCCTCGCAGCCACACCCAACGAACGGTGGGCGCTGCACGAAAACTTTCTCCGCTCGCACGACTTATACACACGCTCGGCGAGGAAAAAATACGGTTTCAAATAGCCGGCATGAGCGGCGCGATCCTTCAAGGCGTGCCGGCCACCACCCTCGATACGGATATTTGGGTTGATCTGCCTCCGCGCCAGTACATGCGCGTTCTCAATTCGTGCCGGCGGCTCGGGGCAGAGATTCGCGCAAATACCGTGGTCGATCTCAGCGATGGCTCAACCGTGAATTTCCTTTACGAAGTCCATGGGCTTCACAGCTTTGATTACGAATACAAACGGGCCAAGAGAATCCAATGGTTAAACTCGGAGGTCGCCGTGTTGCCGCTTGCCCGGATTTATGCGAGCAAAAAATTTGTTGGCCGGCCAAAGGATTTGGCGCACCTGCCAATTCTTGAGCAAACGATGGCGCTTCAAAAGCGACTGAAGAAGCGATAACCACAGCTCTTGAAGCGGCGTGGTTGTCGCCTGCATTGCGTGAAGCTTGTCTTCCGGCCATTAGCTTTCAGTCTCGCGGTTTGTAATGGCCTGGCTGCAGTGACTTTAAGGGGGGTGGGTGGTGGGTTGTTCCAACTTGACAAAGTCCCAGTAACCGAAGATCCTTAGAGGACGCCCGACCAGGACTTTCGAACGTCTTACCGGGTGGAATTGAAGCAGGTATGTTGACGATTTACGGTAATAAATCGCGTTTTTGCGACGGCGTTTCGCGCCGGAATTTTCTCAAGATCGGGTCCCTCGCCTTGGGTGGTCTAACTCTGCCGGAACTTCTGCGTGCTGAGGCTCAATCCGGCATCCGCAAATCGCACAAAGCAGTCATCATGATCTTTTTACCTGGAGGGCCGTCGCACCAGGACATGTTCGATCTTAAACAGGATGCGCCTTCCGAAATTCGCGGCGAATTCAAGCCGATCAATACCAAAGTGCCGGGCATCCAGATTTGCGAACACATGCCGCGTATCGCCGCTGTCATGGACAAGCTGACGATCATCCGCTCGATGGTCGGCGCAAAGGACAATCACGACGCTTTTCAGTGCATGACTGGCCGGCTCAATTCGAACCAACCGCCCGGGGGCTGGCCGTCTCTTGGTTCCGTGGTCTCGAAACTTCAAGGACCGGTCGACAAGGCAGTTCCATCTTTTATTGGTTTGGCGCCGAAAATGGGTCACATGGAGTGGGCCGATCCTGGCAAATCCGGTTTCCTTGGCATCGCGCATGCCCCATTCAAACCAGAAGGTTCGGGCAAGGCGGACATGGTTTTAAATGGAGTGACCCTCGACCGTCTGGCCGACCGTAAGACATTACTAACTGGTTTTGACAATTTTCGCCGCGATGTTGATGCGAGCGGATTGATGGAAGGACTCGATGCGTTCAACGAACAGGCTTTCGGCGTATTGACCTCCAGCAAACTTCTCGAAGCGCTCGATGTGCAAAAAGAAGACAAGCGGGTTGTGGAACGTTACGGCAAAGGCGATCCCAAAAACCGTGACGATGGCGGCCCAAAATTGATGGAGCATTTCCTCATTGCGCGTCGGCTGGTCGAAGCGGGTGCCCGGTGTGTAACGCTGGCGTTCAGCCGCTGGGACCATCATGGGGACAACTTCGGCGCTTTGCGGCAGGACCTGCCGCTGCTTGATCAAGGACTCAGCGCGTTGGTCGAAGATTTGCACCTGCGCGGATTGGACAAGGATGTTTCGGTGGTCGTGTGGGGAGAGTTTGGTCGGACGCCAACCATCAACAAGGATGCCGGTCGCGATCATTGGCCAAGAGTTTCGTGCGCAGTGCTGGCCGGCGGCGGGATGAAAACCGGGCAGGTCATCGGGGCTACAGATCGTTTGGGTGGCGAGGCTTCGGAGCGGCCGGTGCAATTTGGCGAAGTGTTCGCTACCCTTTATCAGAACCTCGGCATCGATGTCAGCAAGGTGACCATCCCCGACCTCTCCGGTCGTCCGCAATACCTGGTCGAAGGCGGTTGTCAGCCAATGCCGGAACTGGTTTAGCAAAATGCTAACAATCTACGGCCAGCGCCATCGCTTCTGCGATGGGATCTCCCGCCGAAATTTCTTGAAAATCGGAACATTGGGCCTGGGTGGGCTGGCATTACCGCAGTTGCTCCAGGCGGAGGCGCAATCGGGGATTCGCAAATCGCATAAGGCGATTATCATGATTTACCTGCCTGGTGGGCCACCTCACCAGGACATGTTCGATCTCAAGCTGGATGCGCCCACGGAAATCAGAGGCGAATTCAAACCGATCAAGACGAATGTCCCCGGCATTCAGATTTGCGAACACCTGCCGCGCATGGCTGGGATGATGGATAAATTAATTCCCATTAGAACCATCGCCGATGGCGTCGATGACCATTCGGATTTCTTTTGTTTTACCGGACGGTCCAAACGCAATCAACCCCCAGGCGGGTGGCCTACGTTCGGCTCTGTCGTTTCCAAATTGCTTGGCCCGGCGGACCCAGCCGTGCCGTCGTTTATTGGGCTGGAACCCAAAATGCAGCATCATCCCTACAATGACGCTGGTCCCGGATTTCTGGGGGTTAGTCATCGGTCATTCAGTCCAGAGGGCAATGGCAAAGCTGACATGGTGCTCAATGGCGTCAACCTTGACCGACTTGCAGACCGCAAAAGTTTGTTGAACAGCTTCGACAAGTTCCGGCGCGATGTGGATTCCAGCGGTTTAATGGAAGGACTTGATTCCTTCAACCAACAGGCCTTCGGCATGTTGACCTCGAGCAAGCTGCTCGACGCCTTGGATTTGCAAAAAGAAGACAAGCAGGTTATCGAGCGTTACGGGAAGGGCGATCCAAAGCCGCACGGAGACGCCGCACCGATGTTGATGGAACAATTCCTGGCCGCCCGGCGGTTGGTTGAAGCCGGAGCGCGTTGTGTAACGGTTGCTTTTGGATTTTGGGATTACCACGGCAACAACCATGAAAACGCGCGCAAGGATCTGCCTTTGCTGGACCAGGGAGTCACGGCGCTGGTAGAGGATCTGCACCAGCGCGGATTGGATAAGGACGTTTCCGTGGTTGTGTGGGGTGAATTCGGCAGGTCACCGGTCATCAACAAAGACGCTGGCCGCGATCATTGGCCAAAAGTCTCCTGCGCCTTACTTGCAGGTGGTGGTATGAAGACCGGTCAGGCGATCGGTGAAACCGATCGTTTAGGTGGAGAACCGGCAGCGCGACCTGTGGCATTCGGGGAAGTATTTGCGACCCTCTATCACAATCTAGGCATCGATGTAAGCAAAGCGACTGTCACTGATCTCTCCGGTCGGCCGCATTTCGTTGTAGACGGGCATCAGCCGATGAAGGAATTGATCTATGTTTCTTAAATTGTTGTGGTTTAACGTGGGTCCGGGTGAGGGGCTTGAAATAAGCACAATCCGCTGGTTCCTTACTTTGGAAACCACATTCATGACCAGCGAGTGCCGCTTGGCGCAAGGGAAACCATTGCTTGTCTTGTCCCAAAAATGGCTTATTTTTGGGCCATGAAAGTGTTCAAGCCCAGCCAGTTGAAATCCAAGACCGGCGCTATTCTCGATAAGGCGATTCATTGCCCGCAGTACGTCGAGCGTGGGGGCATTCTATTGGTCATCAAAAAAGCAGAGTTCTCATCGGTTCAACAAGATTCTATTGTGTCTCCATGGGAAATGCGCGCGCAGGTCCTCGAAAGCTTTTATGATCCAACCAAAGCCTGGTGAAGTTTGGTGGATCGATCTGGGCATGAGCGCCAAGTTTCGCCCGTTAATGGTCGTCTCTCGGGAGGACCCGTCATCTGAACGGGCGTTGAGCGTTTGTGTTCCTTGTACAACCACGATCAAAGGTGGGAATTATGAAGTCGCCTTGCCCCGCGTGAAGTGGATGCCTGGCCCGGACGTTGGCGTGGCTAACGTGCTAGGGATGGAATCGGTCGAGCACCACCGCTTTGAACGGCGGGCCGGTCACTACGATCCAACCGTTCTGGCCGCGGTGCGAGCACGAATTGCCTGGATGTTAGAGCTTTGAAAAGCGCTGTCGAGTTGAGCGCGGCGAAGCTATCATTGCTGAGGAACAAGGCGGATGTTTTGGTCCCTGAGAACATTATGCCGGTGTGGAGAAATGGAATGCTCCGCCAATATGCAGAAGATATTCCCGGGCAGTGAGCGGTCCGGGCAATACATAATATTCTGCAAGGCTGAATCAGCGCCATATGATGCGTTGCCCAAATCCTGGCAATGTGGTACCATTTCACCCATGGCACGTTTCATTTCGTCATACCTGTTTCTAATAATGACGATCTGTGGTTTCTCCGGTGCTTTTCTGGCACTTGCGAAGGAAACGACTGCCAAGGATTCTCCCGGAGAATTGACGCATCTCGAACTATTAGCTCGAAATGCGGTGGGCGCTGAAACCAATCAGGTGCTTAGGTTGCGCGGTGCCGACGCGCGGCAGCAATTACTCGTGACAGCAAATTTCAGCACGGGCGCGCTCCGGGACTACACCCGCGAAGTGAGTTATGAGGCTTCACCGTCCGGCGTGATTCAAGTAAGCAAAACTGGCCGGGTCACCCCTTTAGCGGAAGGACAAGCTACGATCACTGCGAAAAGCTCCGACGACAAGACCGCAACTCTCTCGGTTTCAGTCGAACAGTTCAAAAATGTTCCAGCCGTCAATTTTCCCAATCAGATCGTGCCGATTTTCACCAAGGCTGGTTGCAATGCCGGTGGTTGCCACGGCAAATCAAGCGGCCAAAATGGTTTTAAACTTTCACTGCTGGGTTTTGAGCCGACGGAGGATTATGAACATCTGACCAAAGAAGCTCGAGGCCGCCGGCTTTTTCCCGCCGCGCCCGACCGAAGTCTTTTGTTGCTCAAGGCCACGGCCACATTGCCGCATGGTGGCGGGAAGCGGTTGGAGATTGATTCCGATGACTACAAACTGCTGGTGCGCTGGATTAGTCAAGGAATGCCTTACGGCAAGCCAACCGATCCTACCGTTGATAAAATTGAAGTATTTCCAAAAGAGCGAACGATGCCCTTTGATGCCGAACAGCAACTGGCAGTCATCGCTCATTACACCGACGGCACAACCGAGGACGTCACGCGTAGCGCGCTATATGAGCCGAACAACAAAGACCTTGCCAAAAGCGATGACACGGGCCGGGTGAAGGTCTTTACACAACCAGGCGACGTGGCGGTGATGATTCGGTACCAGGCCAAAGTCGCCGTTTTTCGCGCTACCATTCCACTCGGGGCGCCGGTCGACCATTTTCCGGCGCCGAAAAACTTCATCGACGAACTGGTCTTCAAAAAGCTGAAAGCCGTGGGGATGCCCGCTTCGGAGCTTTGCGACGATTCTACTTTTATTCGCCGCGCGAGCATCGACATTGCCGGTCGTTTGCCAACGGCCGAAGAAACCAGGAAGTTTATCTCGGACAAAGACCCGGCTAAACGGGACAAGTGGATCGACGCCTTGCTCGACAGCACCGATTATGCGGATTACTTCGCCAACAAATGGAGCGCGCTATTGCGGAACAAACGGGGCGCTCCGACGCACACACATGGCACCTATGCCTTTTACGATTGGATCCGCGACAGTTTGCTCGAAAACAAGCCATACGACCGATTTGCGCGCGAGATTGTCGCCGCTTCCGGTGATCTGAGCCAAAATCCACCGGTTGCCTGGTATCGGCAGGTCAATAACCTCAATGCGCAACTCGAAGACACCGCGCAGCTTTTTCTCGGTCTAAGAATCCAGTGCGCTCAATGCCATCATCATCCCTTTGAAAAGTGGAGTCAGCAAGACTATTACGGTTTCGCCGCCTTCTTTTCCCAAGTCGGCAGAAAGGCTGGGGCCCAGCCAGGCGAAGAAATTATTTACGCCAAACGCGGTGTGCCCACGGCTACAAACAAGAAAACAAAGCAGCCTGTTCCGCCCGCCGGTTTGGGCGATGCCCCGCTAAAGCTTTCCCCGGATGACGATCCGCGCCAGGCGCTGGCCGACTGGATGTCCAAGAAGGACAATCCATTTTTTGCCAAGGCATTGGTGAATCGTTATTGGAAACACTTCTTCAATCGCGGCCTCGTGGATCCAGAAGATGACATGCGCGAGACTAACCCTCCGACTAACCCCGAGCTGCTGGATGGCCTGGCCAAAAGCTTCGTCGAAAGTCATTTCGATCTGAAGAACCTCATTCGAACCATGTGCCGCTCCCAGGTTTATCAATTCAGTTCGCTCCCGAATAACTTCAACGCGGTAGATAAACAATATTTTTCCCGTTATTATCCCAAACGACTTACTGCGGAAGTATTATTGGATGCGGTCGATGAAGCGACCCGATCAGACAGCAAGTTCGAAGGGTTGCCGGCGGGCACGCGAGCCGTGCAATTACCTGACAACAGTTTCAATGCCAATTCATATTTTCTGTCGGTGTTTGGCCGCCCTGATTCTTCCAGTTCGTGCGAATGCGAACGGTCCCAGGACGCCAGCCTGGCTCAAAGCTTGCACCTGCTGAACTCCAAAGATGTGCAAGACAAACTGACCAGCACCAATGGCTGCGCAGCGATGCTGGCAAAGGACACACAGCGCGAAGACGCAATTAAAATCCGTGAGCTGTACACCACGGTTTATTCCCGCGAACCCGACGCAAAGGAACTGGAATTAGCTCTCAATCACCTTGGGAAAAAGCCGGAAGCAAAGGATAAGAAAGACCTTGCAAAGTTGGACAAACAGCAAGGCTACGAGGACATCATCTGGGCTTTGATCAACACAAAAGAGTTTCTTTTCAATCATTGAGGGCCTGTGTATTGGCCAGGTGTTGTAACCGCCGTGGAACTTGAATTGATATTGCCGTCGAATGCCGCGAACAAGAGCGCGCTTAGAAATTTTATGCCAAGTCGTTTTGCAGCCATCGCCACCACGATCACCAGCGCCTTCACTCTTTGCCTTGCGGCGGCTCAAAGCCGCGGGGCCGGTCTGCCCGCCGCCACGACGCTCGGAACGGCAAACATCACGTCTTCCAGTGTCACGATCTACGGCGCCATCAACCCGAACGGTGCCGCGACGACAGGCTACTTCGAACTCGGCACCACGACCAACTACGGCAGATCAACCGCCTCCTTCGATGCCGGCAGCGACACGACAACGGTGATCGCCAGCGCTAACTTCGGCGGACTTCTCGCGAACACACTGCATCACTACCGGGTGGTCGCGGTGAATTCCTTTGGAACCAACTTCGGCTCGGATGCGACCTTCACGACCTTGACCAATGCCGCAAGCCCGCCGGCCGCGACCACTCTTGGCGCTACGAACATTACGACTTCCAGTGTCACTATCAACGGACAGATCAACCCGAATGGCGCGGCGACCACAGGCTACTTCGAACTGGGTACCACGACAAACTACGGAACATCCACCTCCGCTCTGAACGTCGGCAGCGGGACATCGCTGTCATCGGCCAATGCCAGCTTCAATGGGCTGTTCCCAGGTACGATTTATCATTATCGCGTGGTCGCCTACAATTCCTTTGGCACCAACAACGGCTCGGATGCGACATTCACCACGCTGCCCGGCCTTCTCATCGCGCCCACCGCGGTGGACACCAATGCGATCGCGCCTGGCCATCTTGTCTGGCTGCGGCAAGCAGCGCCAGCGTTTGGGAATGTCACAAATATCACAGCGGGCGAGGCACTCATGAGCCTGGCCTCGACCAACAACTCGGTCGCGTTTGACGCCTATGACGTGGGCGTCACCACTGTGAATTATGCAGATTTTGCGAGTAGCCCGCCGCCTCAAGGAAACTTCGGACTGGATCGGAACATTCATTCCATTCCGGGCAACAGCGCACCCGGGACGGACCAAAACAATTACGCGATGGAAATGACCGGCTACATCTACATCCCACAGACAGGCTCCTGGACCTTCTACGTGAACAGCGACGAAGGGTTCCGCCTGCGCATGGGGGCGGCAAACGACGTAGTGATGGAGTTCCCCGGCACCCGCGCGCCGGCCGATACCTCAGGGGTCGTCAGCGTGCCTTCGGCCGGCTATTACCGTTACCAATTGACTTACTTTGAACTCACGGGCAGTTCGGAAGTGGAGTTCTTTGCGAGTGCTCCCGGGCAGCAAACTTTAAGGCTGGTGGGCGACTTGTTCAGCCCGCTCGCCGTCTACCACCACATCGAGCCGCCCAGCCTGAATATTGCGAAGCAGGCAGGCCAGGTTGTGCTGAGCTGGCCGCTCAGGTCTGGCGCTGGGACCTTGCAAAGCAACACGAACCTCGCCTCCAGCGCGTCTTGGGTGACGGTCGGCCCCACACCGGTCGTCATGGCTGGCCAATATGTCGTTACGAACGAAGCCAACATGCCCGCTCAGTTTTATCGCCTGAGATTGCCATAGCCGGCTCCAGCTCAAATTCAGTCCTCAGCGTCAACCGCGGCGCGCGTAGTTGGGTCTGGATGATGCGTTGATCAAACTGTCGTCGATGTGCTAATGTTTTCCCACATGCCACGCTTCGCCTCGTTATTGCTTTTTGCGGCGCTGTTTGGCCAGGGATCGCTCCTGGCCCAATTGCCGGTGGCACGCCTGTTCACCGTGTTTCCGCCAGGCGGAAAAGTTGGCAGTCAATTTGAAGTCGCTGTGACGGGTGCCGATCTGGACGAGGCCAGCCAGCTTCATTTTTCAGAGCCTGGCATCACCGCCAAACAAAAACTTGGAGAAACCAACGGCCTGCCGGAACCAAATAAATTTCTCGTCACGATTCCTACCAATGTAGTTCAGGGAGTCTATGACGCGCGCATCGTCGGCCGATTTGGCATCTCAAACCCGCGTTCCTTTGTTGTAAGTGATCTCACCGAAGTCATCGGTCCGACCACCAATAACTCGCAGGCCAAGGCCGCGGCGATTGCTTTAGGCACAATGATCAACAGCCATTCCGAAGCAAACGGGGGTAGTTTTTACAAGTTCACGGCCAGCAAAGGGCAGCGAATCCTTATCGAGTGCAAAGCGAGAGAAATTGATTCGAGAATGGAGGCGGCCTTGACTTTATACGATACCGCCGGAAAAGAACTCCAACGCAACCGCAGCGGCGGTCTGCTCGATTTCACGCCGGTGAAGGATGGCGAGTATTATCTCAAAGTTTACGACTTCCTCTTCCGGGGCGGCGGCGAATATTTTTATCGTCTCTCGGTTAGCAGCGGGCCTTACATTGATTTTGTGTTTCCACCCTCAGGATTGGCCGGCACAAAGGGCAAGTATATGCTTTATGGGCGCAATTTACCGGGCAGCACTCCTGCCAAGGACCTGATTGTCGACGGCAAACCTTTGGAGCAACTTGAAGTTGAAATGGAGTTGCCTCGTGAAGTGAGTGCAAAAAGGCAATTCACTGCCACGCAAAAGCCAGCCGACGCCGCGCTCGATGCCTTTGAATACCGCGTGAGCACGCCGAGCGGAGTTTCGAATCCGGTGCTGATGAGCTTCGCAACCGGGGCGGTGGTCACCGAACAAGAGCCCAACGATGAGCCCGCGAAGGCGCAAAGTATTTCTCCACCGTGTGAGTACGTCGGACAGTTTTATCCATCAAGCGACCATGATTGGGTCACGTTTGAAGCAAAGAAAGGAGATGTGTTTTGGGTGGAGGTGTTTTCCGATCGGTTGGGACTCCCAACCGATCCGTTTGTTCTCATCCAGCGAGTTTCAAAGAATGACAAAGGCGAAGAACAGGTCTCGGATGTAAAAGAATTCAACGACACCGATTCCAACGCTGGTGACGTGGAATACAAAGTATCTACACGCGATCCCTTCGGACGATTCGAGGTTGAAGAGAATGGCGCCTATCGAATTTTAATTCGCGACTTGTTCAATGGTTCCAAAGCGGATCCGCGCCTGGTTTATCGACTGTCAATTCGCAAGGAAGCTCCCCATTTTCGCCTGGTGGCCGTGGCGCAAGGGCCCCCATCCCCGAATAAGGATGCGAAAGAGGCGCTGCTCTGGAGCCCGTTGTTGCGCCGCGGTGAGACCATTCCACTCAAGGTGATGGCGTTTCGCCGCGACGGTATCAACGGTGATATCGAATTGAAGGCAGAAAACCTGCCGGCGGGTGTCCGTTGCAACGAAGCAAAAATCGAAAAGGATAAGAGCTCGGCGATTCTTATGCTAACCGCTGAAGAAAATGCGGCTAGCTGGGTTGGCCCAATCAAAATAGTGGGTAAGAGCAAAGCCGGAAACACGGAAGTATCGTGCGAAGCGAGCGGGGCGACAGTGAACTGGACGGTAAACGACTATAATATCGACGCCATTCGATCACGGTTGAGCCGGGATTTGGTACTTGCAGTGAGCGGGGTTGAGACCACTCCGATTTCGATCGAGCCAAGCGAAAGCACGGTTTGGGAAACATCGGCAGGAGGGAAACTGAAGATTCCACTCAAGGTGACCCGCCGTGGTGATTTCAATGCAAATCTAAAATTGAAAGCTGTCGGTATCAGTGCCCTCGACAAGCTGAAAGAAATTGAAGTGGACGGGAAGGCCACCAACACGACGTTGGAAATTGATCTCAAGGAATACAAGATTCCTGCGGGAGGTTACAGCTTTTATCTGCAAACTCAGACTACGGGTAAATATCGGAACAACCCGGAGGCCGCTAAAACGGCAGAAGAGGCGCTCAAGCAAGCTGAGAAACTGGTCACTGACCGAACTGCCGCCATCAAGAGCACGTCGGACCTCAAGCAAGCCGCGATCAAAGCAGCAACCGAATCCGCAGCCAGAGCCAAAACGGCGCACGATTCAATCGCCGGAGCTGCCAAAGCCGCCGAGGAATCTGGAGCGCTGGCAAAGGCTGCCATGCAAAAACTGGCTGCCGCAAAAACCGCTTTAGCATTCGACCCCGACAGCCAGGATTTGACTGCTGCAAAAGAATCTGCCTCAAAAAGCGCCGACGAAGCTCAATCAAAATCCAGGGCTTCAATTGAAACAAAGCTTCTTGCCGAAAAAGCGGCGGCCGAAACCCAAGCCAGAGCAAAGGCCGAGGTCGAATTACGAATCGCCGCTGAAAAGGCGGAGGCTGAAGCGCCCGCTAAACTCAAAGAAGCCGAGAGGAACAAAGAGCTGGTCGCAAGCCGCGCCAAGGAAACCGCTAAGATCGCTGAGCCCCGCGACGTGACCATCACGGTTTACTCCGCGCCAATCAATTTGAAAATTGCTCCTGCGTTGACTTCAACCAAGTGAGTTTTTGAATTTGTTCAATGCCGCAAAACGGGACGTTCACCGTCTCCAACACTTGTTATAATGGGAATTACTTGCGTATAAATTCGGACAAAAAAAGTTAAAAGAATCGTTGACATAGCGATATCCGGTATCTAAAATCGAGCTCAAGGTCGGCAAACTTAAAAGAAACTTATGATTAGAAGGAACATTAGGCTGTTAATCGCGGCGCTCCTTTTTACTTGTAACGGCGAGCTCAAGGCAACCGCGCCTGTGCTCATCTATGACAACTCGGTCAATGCGTTGTCACCCCGCGCCCTTTTTAACCCAGGGACGATCGAGGTTGGCGATGAAATTATCTTAGCAGGGACGGAGCGTTACCTGCAGGCTTTTTCATTCCAGTTCTGGGGAACGAATACTGCCGCGGCTAACACGACGTCATTTTCTGGATCGGTGCAGGCGCGCGTCAAGTTTTACCAAAATGATGGTTTAGCTTTCAACGGTTACCCAACGCCAAGCACCGTGCTTTACGATAGCGGCTTATTCGCAGTTCCCTTCGCGCCGACTGGCAATAACTTCAATTTCACTGCCGGTCCGGACTTTCCTGCTGGTGGTTTGTTTCTCGCCGGACCGGGCGGGACTCTGCTGACCAATATGACCTGGAGCGTGCAATTTTCGGGTATGGATCCGACGGACGCTGTCGGGGTGGAATCTTTCTCACCTCCAGTGGTTGGCGGTAATTACTCGGATTATTGGCAGAACAACGGCGGTTGGACGTTGCAGACCAATACTGTTCCAATGAATTTCGCCGCTACTTTTTCCGCAACCCCGGAACCTTCCGTCTTCGCCCTGGCAATCTCCGGAGGACTTGGACTGTTGGCTGTCCGGCGCTGGTCCTCGCGGAAAAAGTAGCACATGCCGGGCTGAGGCAGCCCGGATGTGGCCATCAAACCGGACCCAGAATTTGGATTCTTCGTGGCCAAAGTTCTGGGGTATGACCTTTTTACGTTAAAAGAAATAGTCCTTGCCTTTGTTTCTAAGGAAATCCTCAATCTTCATTTGAGCCGGTTAGTTTAACAGTGCAATTCGCGACCGATGAGCCGAGATGAATTTCAAGCGGGCGAAGGATCGGTAGAAATTACCCCGCCTCTGAGCATTGAAATGGCCGGTTTCCACAAACCGCCGGGCAAAGAGAGGCGCATCACGGGGATTCGTCAGCCAACGTTTGCGCGAGCTCTGCTGCTGCAATTGAAGGGCGCGCAGGTGATCCTTGTTTCACTGGATGTTATCGGTGTGTCGCGCTCCTTTGCTCGACGCGTAAAAAAAATGGTGGCAGCCAAAACCGGAGTTCCAGCCACAAACATCCAACTGTGCGCCACGCATTCACATTCGACACCCTCATTGCTGTTCATGCGGCAGTGGGGGGCGGTATCAGAGGATTATCAAAACACAGTTGCCAGTAAAGTTGTAGAAGCGGCCGAGCTGGCAAAGAAAGATCTGGCGTCAGCGGATACATATGCAGGCAGCGAACGCGTGGTCGGCGGCAATTTCAATCGAACCTCCAAGACCTGGAAGACAGATGAAAAGTTTGATATAGAATCGCGCGACAACGAGCGCTGGCTGGACACTACGCTGCAAGCTCTTTACTTCCTTCGCGAACCCCCTAAGCGCAGTCTGGCGTGGTATCATTTTTCAGCACACCCCGTTTGTTACAGTGACGGCCAGGCTGGGCCGGACTGGCCTGGATTGGTGGGACAAAAACTGAAGGCTCGAGATGGGTTGACCCCATCGTATCTGCAGGGACACGCGGGAGACGTGAATCCGGGCACTGGCAAGTCTTTCGTCGGAGACCCAGAAGAGGTTTCAGAAGCGGTTTACGCTGCACTCCATCATGCCATCAATCATTCCGTCCGGGTCGATTGCAAAGAAATGCGTCTGGTTCATTCAGATACCAAAGTGCCTTTGGACATGACCGAGTTGAAAGAGCAACTCGATACATATCGCAGGGATCCATCCAAGTGTAATAAAGGCGAATGGGTCGATCCGGGTTTCGCCAAAGACTGGTTTGATAGTGCAGTAAAATGGAAGCTCAAGAAAGGCGCCCTGAGCACGCCGATGACGGCCATGAGATTGGGCGGCGCAGCGCTGCTTTTTCACGGCGCCGAACTTTATAGCTATTATGGATTGAAGATTCGCTTGGATTCACCATTTCCCGCTACTCTGGCAGTGGGTTACACGGACGACCTTATCGGTTATCTGCCCGATCCCAATGGTTACAAGGACCGTGAATACGCAGCTATCGTGGTGCCGAAGATTTTGGATTTTCCGCCATTCACGCCGCACGCCGCGGCTGAATTTACCTCCGCTGCGACAGCGTTGCTGAAAAAATTGACTTAGTGAATACCCAAGCAGGCGCTGTCTTTAACGGATGTCGACCAAAATATTTCCGGCCTGGTCGGGTGCAACGGCAGCCAGTGGGTACGAATGATCGAGAGGATCTTTCAGCGGTAATAATCCGTTCCCAACGGAGAGCGCAGTCGTATAACCACGGGATGACCAATCAGCCAAAAGCCCCTGGCGAACGTTTAGCTTTGTGCCGTCGCTCCATTTTATCTGATTGCCATGACGCTTAGGGTCGCCGTGACACCAGAAACGCCAATTGGCTGAACCTGCGCGACGAACTAGAAGCATCCGCTTCTTGCGATCCAGTTCGATTTGCAAAGAGGATGCCGATCCGCAGCGAGAACGGATCACCGCGCGGCGACCATCATCACTGACCTCAAGAATTTGCTTTTCCACTGGAGTATTAGTGGCCATCCCCGGCTCGATAACAATCGCGTAATCACCCGCATGAACAACGAGCTCACCTTTTCGGACCCCCACGACCAAAGCCCCTGGTTTCCACGAAAGCCTGGCGTACGCTTCGTCGGTGGATGGGAAATACCATGAAAGTTTATCCTCGTTTGAATCAGCTCGGACGGAGTCGTCGCACCAAATGTACGCGTAGCCGCCAAGTTCAAAGAGAAGTTCTTCGCCGTGCGGGGTTACATAGCGCGTGCGCTGGATAGTTCCAAGGCTTTCGTCCCATCGCGCGAGTTCTTGAAATATGGGTCGGCGATATTCAGCGGCAAGAGCCAGAAGTATCGGGGCGTAATAATCGAGTTGGCCGTACGAAGGTTCAAGGATGACATTCGCATGGTGTTCGTCCAATCCGGGTAATTTGCGACATGCCACGCTTGCCAGGGCAAGATCCGCGTTCATTTGCCTGGCGAAAGGTTGGAACAAATTCTTCCCAGTTACATTGCGAAGGGCCTTCATAAAAAACAGCCGGTAATGCATCGTGGAAGCCCAAAAGGTTGCCCCTTCCGTCTGAGCGCCATCCGGGGCCAGTCCGTTCGGCAGCAAGTGTTCCTCAAACTTTCGGATCGTCGCATTCACCCACTCCTTGGCTTGCGGTTCCTCATCGAGCAATGCCAGGGCCATGACTCCGAACGATCCCCATTCGACCACCGCATGATGAGTATAATATCCGGGTCCAGAGATTGCAGGAGTGTTGAACCATTCGTTGAAATATTTTTTCCCGATGCGAATCATCGTTTCGCGGATTTCGCCGCGTTCAGCCTCGCTGAACCGATCGAAGGCAGCATCATATCCCACTGCCACTCCCTTCAACAAACGCGAGACGGCGTAAGCTTTCCCACTATCGGGTGAGGCCTCAGCCTCATGCTGCCAGGTGCGACAACTGGCCAGCACCCATTGGCGCGTAGCTTCGCCGTAGCGTGCATCACCGCTTAAAGCATAAGCAAACGCGAGATGCTCTGTGATGGCCAGGTCGCCCATGATAGCGTAGAATCGGTCGTATAGATTCTCATAGCGCGGGTCAGGGGAAACCGGCGCAATCCAATGTTGGCGCACCTGTCGAGCGAGGCACCATTCAGCGGAGTGAGCCAGGTTATTCCAAATGATTTTTCGAGTGCCACGAAAATGGCTGGCACGAAGAGACGCGAGCTCGTTCGTGCTGAAATAGAGCCGTGGATGAGCCGGGACTGCCATGCCCGACTCGGCAAGAGCAGGAACCGCAATCCAGAGGATTGCGCAAATAATGCAAACGAACTGTGGGTTCATCCACCATGATTACTCCGCGGGCTCAAGGCGCGGCAAGTCCTGCTTTCGCTCGGAACTCACATACGCCTTCCATTGTGGTGAGCGTTTTGGCAGACTCGCTGGCTCTGTGAAGAACAAATCCCAAACTCTGACGAAGACATTGTGGCAAGTAACCCGTTAATTGAAATCCGAAATGGCCGTCTCACGAAAGCAGCGACGTTGCGCAGTCTTGGGCTCAACCCGTACGGCTCGCGCAGCAAACGAACGCATTTTGCCAAAAAAATCATTGACGAATTCGAGGCTCATGACGGCCAGACCGTGACCGTGGCAGGACGGTTGATGTCGTGGCGCAAGCAAGGGGCGCTCGCCTTTGCTCATGTCCAGGATCAGACCGGCCGCCTTCAGTTATTTTTGCGACGTAATCTAGTTCAGCCTACGGATTCCAAAACCGGCGCCCTTGGCTATGCCGAAACAAATCTGCTCGATTTGGGCGATATTATTGAAGCCACCGGCAAGGTGGTGCGAACCGAGCGCGGCGAAATCTCCGTGTTGGTCGAGAGCCTGGGAGTGCTCACGAAGGCGCTCCGGCCATTGCCAGACCAATGGGCCGGGTTAAAAGATCGCGAGCAGGTGCTCCGGAAACGTTATCTGGACGCCATACTTGAACCAACCTCGTTTGAACGATTTGGGACTGTCAGCAGGATAGTCGCCGCAATCCGTGCGTTTTTGAATGGACGCGGATTCATGGAATTCCAAACGCCGATCATTCAACCTCAATATGGAGGAGGCACTGCCAAACCGTTCAAGACGCATGTGAATGCATTGGGATGTGAAATGTATCTGGCGATCTCGCACGAGCTTTATCTCAAACGCCTCATCGTGGCCGGGTACGAAAAAGTCTATACCATTGGGCGCTATTTTCGAAACGAAGGGATCGACCGCAGCCACCACCCGGAGTTTTCAATGGTCGAAACAATGACCGCTTACGAAAACTACGAGTATAACATGAACCTGATTGAGGACATGTTCCGACATGTCGCGGTTGCGGTTTTTGGGAGGACAGAATTTACAGTCCACGGCCATGTCATTGATTTTGGCAAACCATGGCGGCGAGTGAGCATGCCAGAAGCAGTGCAGGAGAAAACGGGAATCGATTTCCGTGATTGCAAAACTGTCGAGGAGGCGAACGAACGCCTTGCAGGGATCGGTGTGCACGAGGCGCAACCAAGTATCGGCGAAGCATTAGTGAAAGCCTTCGAAGAAAAGGTTGAGAAAGAACTGATTCAGCCGACGCTGGTTTTCGGTCATCCAATTGAAATCTCACCCCTGGCCAAGCCGATGTCCGAAGACCCTCGTTTTGTTGAGCGCTTTGAAATCTTCATCGCAGGCATGGAGTGCGGTGACAATTGGTCGGAACAAAACGATCCGGTGCATCTGCTCGAGACCTGGAGAAAATCATACAGGCCAGAAGAGCGCGACGCCGGAAAATTTCACACGCTCGATCTGGATTTCATCGAGGCACTGGAATACGGCATGCCGCCCACGACTGGGATCGGGCCGGGGATCGAGCGCATGGTCATGATCTTCACCGGCCAGGAGAACATTGATGATGTGATTTTCTTTCCAATGATGCGACAGGCGATATCGCCGTTGAACGCTGCTGTTTATGATGTCCAGGAATCTTCGATAGCTCCGGTGGAAGATCTAGCGCTATCTTTTGAAGATTTCGAATCACTTTGCCGTGACGGCATTCTCAAACCTCACGCCCGGCATCTCACATTGAAACCGCATGTTCGCTTGTGGAATAGCCCCCTGGCCGCCGGACCGGAACGCGCATCCGGACACGTCGAGATAGAAGGTTTTTTGCCCGGCAGCGTTTTGCGAGTGGCCGGTTATAAGTTGCAAACTGAGAAGTCTCTTGCAGAGGATGCCGCAAACAAAAAGGTTTTGGGATTGTTGGAGCATTCATTGCCCCAGTTCATTCGGAAAACATTTCCGGAATGCCAGGTGACAGTGGCACCGGCGACCATGCTTCACCCGTGAGTATGTCAGATCAATCGGTGTGGTGGCCACATCATTGAACACTCCCAACGCAACCACTCGATTGGTTGAGCCGGGCAATTCTGACTGGACCAGGCAAATGCAACTTTGTTTTCCTCGACAAAAGCCCGCGGGGCAAATGCTAGACGTTAAACTTGAAATGCAACACGTCTCCGTCTTGCACAACATATTCCTTCCCCTCGATACGGTACAGGCCCTTTTCACGGGCCGATGCTACTGAACCGCACTCCACCAGATCATCGTATGCCACCGTTTCGGCCTTGATAAATCCGCGCTCAAAATCACTGTGGATGACGCCTGCAGCTTTCGGCGCGGTGTCGCCCGCATAGATGGTCCAGGCTCGAACTTCTTTTTCGCCCGCCGTGAAATAGGTCCTGAGTCCAAGCAGATGATAAGTGCTGCGAATCAGAGCCCCGATGCCCGATTCCTGAACGCCGAGTGACTGGAGAAATTCCCTGGCCTCTTCCGGCGAAAGGTCAACCAGGTCGCTTTCAATCTGCGCGCTGATAACTACCGTCTCGCAGGCGATGTGCGTCCGCGCGTACTCGCGTACCTTCATTACGTGCGGATTCGAGTCAGCCGTCGCGAGGTCGCCTTCCTTAACATTTGCGGCAAAAATGGTCGGTTTGTCGGTAAGCAAAAAGAAGCCCTTGGCAATGGCTTTCTCTTCAGGCTTAAGCTGCAGGGTAATGGCTGCTTTACCTGCATTGAGATGCGGCACAAGTTTATTAAGCACTTCTGCCTCTGCCAGCGCAATTTTGTCTCCGCGCTTGGCTTCCTTAGCGCCTTTGTCAAGGCGCTTTTGCACCGACTCCAAATCTGCCAGCACCAATTCTGTGAGAATCGTTTCGATGTCGCGAATCGGATTAATATCACCTGCCACGTGATGAATATCCAGGTCCTCGAAGCAGCGCACAACCTGCACGATGGCATCGACCTCGCGGATATGGGTAAGAAACTTATTTCCCAGGCCTTCGCCCTGGGCCGCTCCTTTCACCAGCCCGGCGATATCGACAAACTCCACGGCCGCGGGGATGATGACCGAAGTGCCGGCTATCCTGGACAGCACTGCCGCCCGGTCGTCCGGCACTGTGACAATCCCCAGATTGGGATCGATGGTGCAGAAGGGATAGTTGGCCGCCTCCGCTTTGCGGGTGCGCGTGACGGCATTGAACAAGGTGGACTTGCCCACGTTGGGCAAGCCGACGATTCCAGCTCTCAGCATATAGTAAAGTCTGCAATTGCGATGGACATACTGGCTTCAGAGATGCCGGGGTTATTCCCTGAGTTGCTGTTGCAACTCAATCAGCTCCATCGCTTGAACCTACAGGACAGGCTTCTTAATGCGAATTCTTGTGCTGGTTTGCAAGCCTCTTTTCCAAAGGAGCAAGGAGCGAAAGGCTATCTGTTGTTTCATTTTGCTCTTCGCAACAAGAGCCTTCTCGAATCCAAATGGATCGTTTCCCAGCCGTCTTTCGCCAGTTGATTCGCCCCGTATGCCAGGCACCACTCTTCATTCTGGGAGTCTCCCGGAATTTTCACTCCCTTGTCCAGGTGCACGAGTTCGAATCCACTGGGTATATTGTGTGAAGATCCGGTCTGGACCGTCCCACTTAAGAATTGCGTACTCGTATGTAGCTGGTGTTTTGTCCTGTGCCTTTCCCGGGTTCGCCACCCAGACTAGCCCGACAACCGCCAATGCCGAAATGAACAGAATTTTTCTCATTTATAGTCCCTTGTTTTTTCCGAATTTATGTATTACTAAAAGGGACTTTACCCACGGCCACACCCTAACCAGTGGTCTACGGGTCGCCAGCCTGTACCAGCGACAGGGTGGTCGTATACGTCTAATCTCGGGGAGAAATCGTGCCCAGGTTGCCTCCTCCGCACTGCGCACCCTCGTGTTGCAGCAGACGAAAACAAATCATTTATGAGGCCACGCCTATTAAAAGCAGCGAGGTCGCTAATCATCCAACCACCAAAATTATTCAGGGCGACTGGCCATGGCACGCCAACCGCGGTGTAGTGGACGTTAAAAGTATCTGGCACAATTACCGGGGCCAGAGCCGGTTCAATATGTTGTTTGGTGATGGCCACGTTGTTTTTTATCAGTTTCCCCAAGCAAATGCCCGACTGGACGTATTCGCCAGTACCCGATGTGAACTTTATCTGGTGGTAAGAACCTGGCGCTTCCGAGCACGAAGGGCGACTGGCTGAGAGCGACGGGATTCAAAACTGTATAACTGCTGCTCCGGATCTTGCTTTGCCGCCATCTCAGGTCAACGGTGAATGGGCATTGCAGTGTGCTCAGCTCGATTCTATTGTGCCGCTGCGCATGAATCGAATTTTGCTAGTCGATGACGACGGACTTGTGATTCGCTCTTATCGGGATCGGTTGTCAGCCCACGGTTTTCAAGTGAACAGCTCACTGGACGCTAATGCGGCCATAACCGTTTTGCGGACCGCGCAGCCTGACCTGGTAGTGCTCGATTTAATGATGCCGGGCCTTTCCGGTGTTGAGGTGCTCAAGTTCATTCGTTCGGAACCGAGACTCGCGACGACTCCGGTCGTTGTGCTGACGAACGCTTACATGAATGATTTGGGGCGCCAGGCGGGTGCTCTCGGCGTCGAAAAGGCTTTGCTGAAGTCTCAGTGCACTCCGTCCGTATTGATGGCCGTCATTGATGAAATCCTGCTGGCCAGGAGTAAAAAGCTCGGAGGGCAAACGCAAACGGCCACTCCCTCGAGCCCATCGGTCTCAAAAGAAAAGGATCCAGGAGCAGCCGCAGTCCAGACTGAAAATCAGCCCGCGCTTCAGCCTGCAAAAGTCGCGGTCCGGCAGGGTGGAGATGGATCGAGCGCCGAGACTCGGATCGGCGCGCTGGCCCACGGCTCTGACGTGTCCGGGCATCTTCGCAGGCTTTTTCAGGCATTCACCCGGGAATCAAGCCAGGAAGCGCAGCAGCAGCGATTACAGGATCTTTATCGCAAAGTCCATTCGCTGTCGGCGGGAGCAGATTTGGCTGAATACTTGCAAATCACTCAGATGATGGCTGTGTTCGAGGCATTGTTGTACGTGCTGCTCGAGAATCCGGCGCGTATTGGTCCCTCAACCATCCGCACTGTTGCGAGCCTCGTCGATTCTGTAGAACTTCTGTTTCAGAATGCGCGCGAATCGGGTCCGAGAGCCGCGCTTTCAGCTCTGGTGCTGGTGGTGGATGATGATCCGCTGTCCAATCGTATGGCACTGTCAGGCTTGCAGCAAGCCCAGCTCCAGGCGCATACCACGGAAGACCCTACGATCGCCTGGCAATTGCTGAATCGCGAGCACTATGATTTATTTTTGTTGGACATTGAGATGCCGGGCCTGAATGGCTTCGAGTTATGCAAGCGCTTGCGCGCTTTGCCAAAATACGCAAAGACTCCCGTCATTTACGTCACCAATCATAGCGATTTTGAAAATAGGGCCAAAGGCACACTGAGTGGCGGCGGCGACTTGATTGCCAAACCGATTCTTCCGATCGAACTCGCCGCCAAAGTGATGATGCATTTGATGAGGAGCCGAGTGGGGGCGAAGCGAATTTGATCAGAATCACCCTAGTAAATGTGGTGCTGTTCGTGCTGACCCTCGGAGGCCAATCTGCAGCCGCGGGTAAGGCCCAGCACGTTTTAGTCGTGGTGTGGGACGGGATGCGCCCAGACTTCATCAGTTCGCAGCACACCCCGGCATTGTATGGACTCGTACAGCGCGGCACTTACTTCGAAAATCACCACGCCGTTTACGTAAGCACCACTGTAGTCAATGGCACAGCGCTGAACACCGGCGCGCATCCGGAACGTTCGGGGATTTTTTCGAACCGTTCCTATCGGCCCGAGATTGATCCCCTCAAAACGGTCGCTGCCGAGGGGTTGGAGACGGTGCGCCGAGGTGATGCGACTACGCACGGTCATTACCTTTTGGCGCCTACTTTGGCCGAGATCATCCAGGGCGCGGGCTTTCCCACAGCCGTGTGTGGCACCAAATCGGTGGCGCTATTGTTTGATCGCTTGGAAGACCGAATTTCGGAGGCCGCCAAACAATCAGTCAACTTGTTTAAAGGCCGCGTGCTTCCGTCTTCTGCCATGAGTCAACTGGTCAGAGCCAATAACGGCGAATCGTTTCCTCGGGCTGTTACTTATCCCAACATTGCGCAGGACCGCTGGACGACCAAAGCGTTGACGGACGGCGTTTGGAGAGGTGGGGTTCCAAAGTTCTCCCTGCTTTGGCTGAGCGATCCGGATTTCACGCAGCACGACCGAGGTCCCGGCTCCAGAGAGGCCATCAATGCCTTGGAAAACTCCGACCGAAACCTTGCTTCCGTTGTCAAACGGCTGGAAGAGTTGAACCTCCTCGGTCAAACGGACATATTCGTGGTTTCAGACCATGGATTTTCAGGCGTTGCAAGGAGGGCAGATGTTGTTGGAGCGCTCCGAAACGCAGGGTTCAATGCGGTCACGGAGTTCGCGAAGTCTCGACCCGGCGAGACATTGGTGGTGGGATTGGGAGGCAGCGTCGTCCTGTACGTCTCGGATCATAACGAAACAACCACTCGAAAACTCGCGGAATTCTTCCAGGGTTCGGATTTTGCCGGCGTTATTTTTTGCCGGATTCCAGTGAAAGGGACCTTTCCCTTGTCACAGGTCCATATCCCCGCGACCAATGGTCCAGATCTCTTGGTGTCCATGCGCTGGAGCGCCGGGACCAATGAGTTTGGAACACCCGGCCTCCTCATCGAGGGTTCGGAAGAGGAAGTGAAAGGTTCTCATGGAGCATTAAGTCCATTCGAACTTCACAACACACTGGTCGCCGCCGGGCCTGATTTTAGACCGGCATTCAAAGACGAGCTTCCCACCGGCAACATTGACCTGGCTCCGACAATCTTGTGGATTCTAGGAATTAAACCGCCTCAACCAATGGATGGGCGTGTGCTGATCGAGGCCCTGATAAACTCGAGTGAGTCAGCGCCGAAGGCTGAGCGAAGAACGATTGTGGCTTCGCGCCTCGATTCGTTGATTCGTTGGCGGCAATACTTGAAGTTTAGCACAGTGGGTAAGGCCGTTTATTTCGACGAAGGTAACGGAACAACAATTCCATAGGCCGACGCTGAAAGTCTCCGTCGCAAGAGCCGATTCCTCATCAGGCGTATCAACGGTGTCTCGTGATAGTGACTTGGGTGGAAATTAAGGGGTATGCGCGAAGTGGGTCTGATGACGAAAACAATCATTGAATGAGCTTTTGAAAGCTGGGATTGTCATCTTCCATTGTCGATGAATGAGCGGGAAACAAAAAGTACTTTGTTGCCAGTCGATGTCCGCCGAGCCGGGTTTACTTTGATCGAGCTGCTCGTGGTTATCGCCATCATCGCCATTCTGGCCAGCATGCTGCTGCCTGCACTTTCGCGCGCAAAACTCAAGGCGCAGCAGATCAATTGCACCAGCAACCTGAAGCAAATGGGGCTTGCCTGCTTCATGTATCTCAATGACCAAGGGCGGACGTTGCCCTACACCCAGGAACGTGATCTTTGGATGGCCATTCTCATCCGCTACCAGGCACAAGTCCATAAGGTGCGTTACTGTCCAGGCGCGCCGGAACCGTTGAAACGGATCAATCGGAATCCTTTGAATCCAGATTATGGCACAGCGGATGAGACCTGGATCTGGCGCACCAACTCGACAGATGGTTACCAGGGAAGCTACGCATTCAACGGCTGGCTTTACTCGGATATGGGTTTTCTCCCCAAAGATAAGCCCTTCGGAAATGAGGGCGGTATTCTTAAACCGACCCTCACTCCCTTGTTTGCCGACGCGATGTGGGTAGATGCATGGCCTTTAGCTACAGATGCTCCCGCGCGCGATCTGTACACCGGTGACGGACCGGCCGGAGGCATTGGCCGATTCATGATAGCACGCCATGGCGGTAACAGCCCGAAATCGGCGCCGCGGAATGTGCCGGCTGGCCAGACGTTGCCGGGATCAATCAACATTGCCTGCGCTGATGGCCATGTCGAATTGGCGCGTTTGGAGAAACTTTGGGATTTCTACTGGCATAAAGACTATATTTCGCCAACGACGAGGCCGAAATAGGGAGGACGGATGGTTCACAAAATTCGATGAGTTAAACCAAGTTTCGCTTTATGAAAAAACCTGAAATGCCAGCGTGCGATCATCGGCCCAAACATTATGCCGGACTTGCAGCGGCAGAAGTGATGGCGCTACGCAAACAGTTTCTCAACCCCGGCATTTTTTTGTATTACAAGAAACCGCTGATGATTGTGGAAGGGCACATGCAGTACGTCTGGGATGAAACCGGCAAACGCTACCTGGATGGCCTGGGAGGTATTGTCACAATCAGCGTGGGACATTGCCATCCGCATGTCATCGAGGCTGCGCGAAGGCAGAATGAAACCCTCCAGCATTCCACGACTATTTACCTTCACCCTAACATTGCTGAATTTGCAGAAAAGCTCGCCTCGAAAATGCCGGGCGAGCTCAAGGTTTGCTATTTTGTGAATTCCGGTTCAGAGGCAAACGACCTGGCGCTGCTCATGGCGCGCGCCTATACGGGCAATTACGATGTCATTTCACTTCGCAATTCCTATCACGGGGGCAATGTTTCAGGCATGGGCCTGACATCGCATAGTACCTGGAAATTTAACGTGCCCCACAGTTTCGGTGTTCATCATGCCATTTGTCCCGATCCCTATCGCGGTCCCTATGGACATCAGGATGCCGAAGCAGGAAAAAAATACGCCGCAGATGTTAAACAACTCATTGATTTCGCTACACCCGGTCAGATCGCGGGTTTTATCGCGGAAAGCATCCAGGGTGTTGGTGGCGTGGTGGTTTTTCCCGAGGGTTATCTCGAGAATGTTTATCGGCATGTACGCGCCGCGGGAGGGATTTGCATCGCCGATGAAGTCCAGGCCGGGTTCGGTCGCACCGGAACGCATTTCTGGGGGTTCGAGACCCAGGGAGTCACTCCGGATATTGTCACGATGGCTAAAGGCATTGGGAACGGATGCCCGCTGGCGGCGGTGGTGACAACGCCGCAAATTGCCAGCGTTCTGTCGAAACGGATTCATTTTAACACCTTCGGCGGAAACCCGGTCGTATGCGCTATGGGTAAAGCCGTGCTGGAAGTGATCGAGCGCGAGCAGTTGCAGGAAAACTCACTTCAACTTGGAAGACACATCCTTGCCGGTTTGGAGAAGCTTAAAACCAGGCACCCGCTGATCGGTGATGTCCGCGGCAAAGGGTTAATGCTCGGGATCGAAATTGTTAAGGATCGCTCGAGCAAGGAACCGGGAAAAGCCGAGTGCGCGCAGGTACTGGAGCTTTGCCGGGAAATGGGATTGCTGCTGGGCAAAGGCGGTCTGTATGGAAGTGTCATTCGCTTTGCGCCTCCGATGTCCATTACGCGAGCGGATGCAGATTTTATGCTGGAAACTTTCGATGCCGCTTTTTCGAAACTGGGCGAAGCGATGACGCCTAAGTCTGAACACGCCGTGACTGCCGCGTGAGCAGGCAGGAGCTCCGGTCCTGAGCGAACTAACTCGTCCCCGTTCTGACAGCGGGCAAGTAAACGGTGAATGTGGTCCCTTTCCCAAGCTCGCTATGCACGTGAAGCGCGCCTTTTGCGCCTTTCACCAGTCGTTGGACGATATTCAAGCCCAACCCGGTGCCCTCTTTCGGACCTTTGGTGGTGAAGAAGGGCTGAAAAATTTTTGGCAGCACCTCGGGGGCAATGCCCGGGCCATTGTCACGGACCGAAATCACCGCGAGGGGTGCAGTGTTATTGAAACCTTCCACATTCAACAAGCGGTCCTGCGGCCCATCCTTGAAGGCAGGCAGATCCAGTGGTTGCAGCAGCACCGAAGCGTGGACAACCACCGTGTGCTGCGCAGCGGCACATTGCAAAGCGTTCACCGTAAGATTTAGCAAGACCTGCAGAAACTCGGTTCCATTCATCCGGACCAAAACATTTTCAGCCAGTCGTTCGACGTTGATTGTATGGTTGTGCAGGCTTGCATGGACCTGAACGTGGTTTTTGAGATCGGTTAATAATTCGTTAATTCCCGCGCGCGGCGCGTCATCCGATCCCCCGCCTAGAAAGCCAAGATACCGTCGTGAGATCTCGATGCAGTTGGTCACCTGGCGAGTAATCGTTCGAAGACGGTCCTTGATAAATTCGAGGTCTTCGATGCCGAGCCTGGTGGAGTTCCCGATCCGCTGATTGAGAAGCTGAATGAATCCGGAAATGACCGTAAGCGGCCCGTTAATATCATGAATGATGCTGGCGTAAATCTCGCCGCGGTTTTGGGACATCTGTTCTTCGAGCTTCTGGTTTTGCAGTTCGCAGAATAGTTCCTGCAGCTTTTCGTTATTATTGTGAATCTCCCCTTCGAGTGAGCGCCGTTGCATGGCGTTGGCGACGGCCGCGCGCATCGTCCCAATGTCAAAGGGCTTGTTAATGTAGTCACAAGCTCGCAAACGCAGCGCCTGGCGCATCGTGTCGGTTGTTTCGAAAGCGGTCATCATCACCACCTCGATTCCCGCATCCACATACTTCAAACGCTCGAGCACTTCTATTCCTGACATGCCTCCCATCCGGATATCAAGCACGGCGACATCGATACGGCCATTTTGCGCGAGCGCAATAGCGCTAGGGCCGTCGGACGCCATCAAAACTTCATAGTCCTCCTTGAAAATAACCCGCACCGATTGGCGCGGCCCTTCCTCATCATCGACAACCAAGAGAGTAGGTTTGCGTCGTGGAGCGGAAACACCATCCACCGAAGGCACAAGAGAAGGCATCATCGTCGTCATACGCAGATTACTTCAACCAACCGGCCCAAAACCCCAAGGACGGTTGAGGAGCACGAACGTATGCTACCGAACCGGGCACGGGGCACAAGCACAATCGTCAAGTTAAAAGGGGTCCTGCCGCCGCCATTTCAGGCAGTCTCTTTGGGGTTTTTGGAATGATTTCCCATTGACTTTATTCCCACCGAGCCGCACAAAACTCCAAACCACGGTGCTAACTTTCCCGGCAAATAGGTATGCAGAGTGGCGCCTCCGCTGCGGCGCTGCTCCGCTTTTGCGGGAAGAACTTGATTCCCCGCCCGAGCGTCTGATCCAGACGATTTGGTTGCACCAGCGGTTGCAGCGTGATCGGCTCAAAACCTTGGATGGCCTGGATGTGCGCGTGCTTCATCCAGGATTTCAAAACCTTGAGAGCGGACCGGATTTTCGGGGTGCGATAGTGCAAATCGGCAATGAAGCGCCGCAAAGTGGTGATGTGGAAGTGGACCTGCGCTCCAACGGCTGGCGGGCACACGGGCATCATAACAATCCCGCGTTCAAGAACGTCATTTTGCACGTGGTTTGGGACAGCGAGCGATCTGTTTCTGGCACCCCGCCAATGCTGGTGCTGCGCGGCAGGCTGGATGCGCCGCTGGGTGAGTTGAGCCTTTGGCTTGGCAGCGAGGCGGCTCAGTCATGGCCTGAGAATTTACGAGGCCAATGTTGCGCTCCATTGCGTGAAATGTCGGTGCAGCATTTGCAGGAGCTGCTGCATCAGGCCGCGCGAGTCCGTTTGCAAACCAAAGCCGCCCAATTTCAGGCGCGCGCCCGCCAAGCCGGCTGGGAGCAGTCCCTCTGGGAAGGCATGGCGCGCGCGCTGGGGTACAAACATAATGTCTGGCCGATGCAATGTTTGGCGGAGTTGCGTCCGCGCTGGTCGCACGCCAAAAATAATGCGCTCGAATTGCAGGCGCGGTTGCTTGGCATCAGCGGTTTGTTGCCCGGGGATTTGACGCGCTCTGGAGCTGGCGCGGATGATTACTTGCGCCGCGTGTGGGATCTTTGGTGGCGAGAGCGGGATTCTTTTTCGGATTGCATTCTTCCGCGGGCACTATGGAGGTTGCATGGATTGCGGCCGGCCAATCACCCTCAGCGTCGTCTGGCTTTGGTTTCACGGTGGTCCCTGGAAGGCGATTTGGCCGCAAGGTTGGAAAAATGGTGCGCTAGCTCCTGGCCTGAGAACAAGCTCGCCAGTTCCCTTTTGCGGTCCTTGCAAGCTGGGCCGGATGAATTTTGGTCTTGGCATTGCACCTTGCGCTCGGCGCGATTCAAAACGGCGCAGCCATTGCTTGGGGGCACGCGAGTCACAGACCTGGCGGTCAATGTTGTTCTGCCGTGGCTTTGGATCCGAGCCGTTGAAGGAAAAAACAAGCAGATTCAGGACGAAATAGAACGACGCTATTTCGCCTGGCCGTCGGGGGAGGACAATTCGATTTTGAAGCTGGCTCGACAACGTTTACTCGGTGGAGTGCCTGCGCGTTTATTAGCTGGAGCGGCGGCCCAGCAAGGGCTGATTCAACTCGTTCGTGATTTTTGCGAGCACTCCAACTCGGTCTGCGATGACTGCAAATTTCCCGAGCTGGTCCGGGAGTTGTTGGCACTTGAAATGAAGTCCTAAATACATTGTCTGGCTGGGAGCCGACCAATTTTGCTTGAAATTCGGCAATTTATCTTGTAGATAGTGGTCCTCACCAGGATTTATGGTTCGCCGGCCGCGGGGCACCAATTCTGGCAATTTTTTTAACCAGTAAACTAGATCGGTGGCCGAATGAGCTATGAAATCCTTATCACTGTTTATCCTCCATACCGTCCCAGGACAGCGTGGAGTTTCTGGCCTCCTGGTCGCCGCTGGTGACGGACTGGTTTCCGATGAAGTTGCTGTCCACGGCTCGCAAGGCCACGCTGAAGTCCGCAGGCCCAGAACCATCGCCGATGAAACCGCCGGGCCTGGCCTGGCGATTCTCGCCAGATGGTTGTTGGGCCTGGCGCTGGCATTGGTCCCTGCTGTAAATCTGTGCGCCGATGCGCCCCCCGCCTCGGTGCATATTTTAAACTCCGGCCTGGACTCCGAGGGATTGCGGACGTTCCGCCTCGAATGGAACGCGGTCTCGAATGCGACTTACCTCCTGCAATCCCGCACCAATCTCGGCTCGGGCGATTCCTGGCGGACGGTGGATGCCATCACGCCAGTTAGCGCGCTCGGCGTTTGCGAAATCAAGGGCCGGTCCATTCCCGAAAACTCCGTCGAGTTCTTCCAGCTCGTGCTGCCTCAACCGGAGATCTTCTCTGTCGAACCGGCAACACTGACGCCGGGCGTAGCGACGGATCTCTACATTGTCGGCCAATGCTTCAGTTCGAATGATGTGCTGCGTATTAACGGAGTGACGCAGAGCACGGTGTTGCTGAGTTCCACCCTGCGCTCGCGCCCCTCGTTCACTGCGGATGTTCCCGGTGACTATCTGTTCGAACTCGTCGTGGCTGGCCAGGTGCGCTCCTCTTTCACGATGGCGTGCGCGGATGCTTATGCCAACCCTGAACTGGTTTTGCAAGGTCCGCCTCAGGAACCGCTCGCAAGTCCCCAAAGCGCTTTTTTGTCCAAAAAGGGATATGACTATTACCAAGCCAAAAGCGATCTTGCCAGCGCTGGACTGACTCATAATCCGTATTTTCAAGAAAACAAGAACCAGGGTGAAATGCCACGCGGCAAACTCGCAGGGAAAAAAGGTTATGATTATTACCAGGCCCAGGGTCACTTTCGATTTGCAGCATATGGCGATGGATACAGCGACCATATTGGCGCCAGGCCCGCGCCGCGCGAGGCTCTTTTGGGCATGTCCTCGGGAAAGGGCAAAAAGGGTCTGAACGCGGTAAACGTCAAGCTGGCTTTCATGGATGGCGGTGATGATTGTGACGACGGCGATCCCGGGGTCACCCTCCTTATGCCCGCCTTGATGAAAGCCAAGGAAAAGGGAAACCGCACCAAGTGCAGTAATAATCTACGCGTCGCAGGGGGCGATTGTGACGACAACGATCCCGCCTTGGTTCCTTTTTCGGGCGAAATCCAGTGCCAAGCCGTGGATCTCGCGGTCGAAGGTCGCGGACTCGATTTCGCCTGGGGACGAACCTATCACTCTCGCATCGGCCGCAGCGGTCTTTCGGTCAACGGTTGGACCTTCTCTTACGACGTTCGTGTCCAATCGGTCGGGGGCAACATGTTGGTCAATGACGGCACTGGCCGGCAGGATGTTTTTCGTGTGAATGGTGGCAGTGTTTATACCTGCCCGGAATTTTTTAGCGAAAGCACACTCTCGAATAATGTCTTCCGGCTTATGTTCGCCGACTCCGGTTACTGGGAGTTCAATCCTTTGGATGGCTCGCCTTCCGCCGGCTCACTGGCCCGTATCGTGGATCGCAATGGCAATACCATTTCCCTGAATTATACCGGCGGGCTGCTCGCCCAAATCGTCGATGATCTTGGCCGCACCAACTCCATCGCTCATGATGGTAACGGGCGCGTTTCCAGTGTCACCGATTTTTCCGGTCGCACCGTGACTTATCGATATTACGGCGGCAAGCCGGGCGAGCCGGGCAGCCTGGGCGACTTGGCTTCGGTCACTTCCCCGATTGTCACTAACACCCCGAATGGAAACGATTTTCCCCTCGGCAAAACCACCACCTACACCTACTCAACCGGCTACGCCAACGACGCGGAAAATCATCTCTTGCTCTCGGTCATCAATGCTACGGGTCAGACTACACACCAGCATGTCTATCAGCATAATCAGACCGACCTCGAGTTTCTGCGCTGCAAGTCGGTTCAGCGCTGGACCAATTCCCCCACCATGATCAGCTATCTGCCGCAGACTCCCACTCCAGCAAACCAATTCGCCACGCTCCGTTGCATAATGAACGATCCGGTCGGCAACGTCACAGAATGTTTTTATGACGCCCGAAATCGTTGCGTGAAGTTTCACGAATACACCGGCCGTGCCACACCGGGCGTGGAAGTCACGGCTACCCTCAATCGCCCCACCGTAAAGCTGCGATCCACAGATCAAGACTATTATGAGTGGCAAGCCGAATGGAACAATGATTCGCTCTGCCGGAAGATAGTTATGTTCGGCGGCCAAATGAGTCAGTGCCTGTATGAATCGGACCTCGACAAATCTACCCGTGCCCGCAAACGCGCAGATTGCCGCGTGGTACGCGAGATCGCCTGCTGTATAGGTGCGGACACAGATGGTGATGGCACGACCGATCTGACCGAGCGCGAATGGCATTACGAATACGATCCCCGCTTTGGCAGCGATCCCACGCCTTGCTTTGGCAAGAAATTGTACGTCGGTAATCTCCCCTATTCAGCAAGCGCGCGCGGACCGCGTCAGACGACGGATTTAAGTGGCAGTTACGATCCCAGAAAACAATACCTCCCCGGGGACACCGTCATTTACAACCAGTCTTTGGGGACCGTCGAAAGCGCCAAAATTATTACCGACCGCGACAGTGGCCGTTCCAAAGGCTTCGGTTTCATCAAGGCCGAATCCGACGCGCGCGGCACGGTGACGCTGTTCAGCTATGATTCCAACGGGAATCTGAAAACCGGTGACGTCATCGTCCATCACAATCCCTTTCAAATTCAAAGATTCAGTGTGGCCTATAATCCTTACGGGCAATGTACGGCCATCACCAATGCTGCTGACGCGAATGGCTACCGCCGTCTGGACACCTTCACTTATTACGCCAGCGGATCGCAGGCCGGTTATTTGCAATCGATTGCCATTGACGAACCTGGCGTGCACATCACCAGCGCCTTTGAGTACGACCCGCGGGGCAACCCGACCCGTTATATTGATCCACGCGGCAACGATTGCCTGTACACTTGGAATGACCTCGACCAATGCGTCCGCGCTCAAACCCCCACCAACGGTACCTCACGTTGCGCCACCGACTTTTTCTACGACATCAATGATAATCCCGTGGAATGCGCGACCGAGGTTCGCGATGCCTCAGACGTCATGGTCGCGACCCGAATCGTGATTCGCGGATTCGATCGCCTGCATCGTCTCAACCGCGGTGTTTGCTCGGTGGATGCCACGCATTCGCTCACCAACGATTTCGTGTACGACGGCAACGACCAATGCATCCTCGCGCTGGGTGGCGACGCTGTTTCCGGCGCGGACCCGCACCAGGCAGTGGCGTACCAATACGACGAGCGTTGCATGCTCTTCCGGGCCAGCTCCGCGCCTGGCGGCTCGGACCAAAGCACCACCCAATACGATTACGACTCGAACGGAAACCTGGCTGCGATTCGAGACGGTCTGGAAACCACACCACTGGTGACCTTGCTCGAATATGATGGGTTTGGAGGCTTCGGATCGACTTCTTCCCAAAGTCAGGGGAGACATGCCCGCTTCGATGAAGCTGTTCGCACCGAGAACTGCGATTCCCGCGAAACAGCGTGGGGCTCGAAGAATGCAATGCAGGGTAATACCGGCAGCCGTATTTCCAAAATCACTGACCCGATGGGCAACCAAATCACTTTTAATTACGACGCGTGTGACAATCTCAAGGTCGTCCGGGAATTCGGCCAGACGAATGACGTGCCCGGCACAAACGGGAACATCCGCCTCGCTGAATCCCGCTTTGTTTACGATGAATTGCAGCGCTGCGTGGCCTCCCACGATTTATTCTTCGACCCCGCTACCCAGGCCGCAATCGGCGATGGCGCCTCCTCCACCGTTTATGCCTATGCTCCCAATGACGCTTGCACCAGCATTACGGATGATTTGGGCCGGGCAACGACTTTCACCTACGATTCCGCCGGACGGACAGCTTCGGTCATTAGTCCGAACGAGCACACCACCCTCGCCGTCCTGCGGGATGCGGCCGGCAACGTTACTTCCTGTGCTCAGACCGATCTCCCGGATCTCGGCGGAGCGGCCCAGGTCTTCTCCTGGACCAATGTTTATGACTCGTTAAACCGCTGCGTTCGCACCATCGACAATGTCGGCAACACAAACCGCTTCGGGTACGACTCGCTCAACCGCGTCACCGTCCTCTTCAATCCCAAGGAATACAGTGTAAGCCGCACTTACGATTTGCGCGGACGCTGCATCCTCGCGGTGGCCGACTTGAACGGGGATGGATTGTTCGACCTGTCACAGGACATTTACTTAGCCTGTGTGTGGAGCAGCACTAGCGATCGACTCCTCGCCGCCACCGATAGCCATGGCAACTCCACCAGCTACGGCTACGATTCGTTGAGCCGTTGCACGAGCATTACCAACGCCGACGGCACACGTCTCTCTCTGGTCTGGAGTCCCCGCAGCAATCTTATCCAGGAAACCGATGCGAACGGGACGATCATCGTTCACACTTACGATTTGGATGATCGTTGCGTCGCCAACACCATCACCCCCGGCGCTGGCGTTGCATCCACCACCACCTTCGAAACTTTCGCTTACGACGGGGCGGCCCGCCTGATCGCTGCCACCAACGATAGTTCCCATTCCGAATTCACCTACGATTCTCACGGCAACTGCACACGCGGCACCTCGGGCGGTCTAGGGGCCCTGACGACTTACGATAGCCTCGGTCGCCGACTCACGCTCACCTGCCCCGGAGGAAAAACTTTTGCCTACGCCTACGACGTGCTCGACCAATGCACGAACATCCTGGACGCCGGCGCTTCGCTCGCCAGTTTCAGCTATGCCGGACCCGATCGCGTAGCCCGCATTAATTATGGAAACCGCACCCGGGCTCAAATCACCTATGACGGGTTCGTCGGCGCTCAGAACTCCGCGGGTGACTTCGGGCACGGCCAGGTGAGCAGCGTAACTCACGCGGTTCCCGTTCAAGGTGTTTTGCAAAAAATGGCCTCCGTGGATCTTAAATGGGACCGCAACGGAAATAAGTCCCTGCGCACCGACACTATTTACGCCCCGTCCATCCCGCGCACCAATAATCTTAGCCTGACCTACGACCCGGCCGATCGCCTGACCCGTGCGACCGTGGTCAGCGGAACGACGCTGTTGCGCGACACCATTTACGGTCTCGACCAAACCAGCAACCGCACGAATGTCTCGGGCGCTGTTTGCTCCGGCCCTTACACAATGAGTTCGACCGCTCCCCCCGCTGATTTCCAGATGAACCAGTACACCACCACTCCATGCGATACCCGCTCCTACGATAACAATGGCAATCTCGTCAATCGCAGTTCCGCCACCACCGGTTCGGTGACCTACCAGTACGATTGTGCCAATCGTTTGGTGCAGGTCCAGGCGTTGGATTTCAACGCCAGCTACACCTACGACGCTCTCGGTCGCCGTATATCAAAAACCGTTTCTTCCAGCGGGTTGCCTCCCGCCACCACCCAGTTCGTTTATGATGGTGACGATGTGATCGAGGAGCGTTCCGGTGGTGTCCTTACCCATACCTTTTGCTCCTCCAGCCGGCTGTTGCGGGCGGAAAACCTGCGCGCGCAGGCTTTCGCCGAACGCATCGCCGCCGACCAGAAGCTTAAAAGCGCCGCAGGCAAATATCGAGACGCAGCCGCCAGCGGAGTAAGCAGGATCGCGGCGTTTTCCAGCGCGGGAGCTCTGCAATATTATTTTCACCCGGACGACCAGGGTAATGTAATCGCCCTCACCGACCCGAGCGGTAATGTGCTCGAGCGTTATGATTACGACGATTACGGCGCCGTTACATTCCTCACGAGCGACGGTGCGCCCACCAGCGCAACTTCCTCGTCCGTCGGGAATTTCTACTGTTGGCGCGGCCTTAACCTCGATGCGGAAACCGGTCTCCAAAACGACGATGCCGGGGAGTATTTCGAATCCCAAACCGGCCAATCCACCATCCGACAGGGCATCAGCATCCGCAGCGTAAATCCGTGGAGCAGTGGCGGAGGTTCACCCAACGAGATGAAAAAGGGAACGGTGAAATTCTTCAACGAAACTAAAGGGTTCGGGAGGATGTCCGGTGGTGGTTCTAGCCTCAAAGCATCCAAAAACATGACGCTGAAGGGTCAGAAGATTTTACAAAACTGAATCTGTCCAGGCTGAGGCCCCTTTGCGGCCTTATCGCGTCACGCTCTAGACTTCCACATTAAATTCCCGGATAAATCCCACGACTGACAGTTTTGTGGATGTGCTTGTATCATTTCCGAGAAGTTTAGTATTATAAGGAAATTCAAGGCATCGGGTTGCGCCTTCGGAATACCGTTGAACCGCTCGTCAACTGATGTGAACTGCGCTGAGCGCAAGATTTGTTAGGCAATCAAACGACTCAAACGATTCATTCATATGGCAAACTCAGCGAACTCCTATAAGTGGCGCTTCTTTCGCGCCGGCGGCTTCGACCAGGTGAAGCTGGAAAGAGGCTCAGACCTCCTGGCCCTCGATCAACTCGACCTGAAGCTCTGGGTCGCACTGGCTTGTCCCACATCGGGTTTGGAATTCGATAAGACCACACTTACGATGATGGACACTGATAAGGATGGCCGGGTCCGCGCGCCAGAATTAATCACGGCGGTTAAATGGACCGGTGGACTCATTAAGAACTCCGACGATTTGATGAAAGGTTCGGAAACGCTGCCCCTCGACGCGATCAACGAGGCGGCTGCCGAGGGAAAATCCATTGCGACCTTTGCAAGACAGATCTTAGGCAAAAAGGGATCCGATCCAATTACGATCGAAGAAGGGACTGCCGCCGCGGCGACATTCGCCGCGAAACCATTCAATGGCGATGGGATTGTAACGCTCGAGTCCGCCAGTGATGAAGCCACCAAAGCTGTCATCAATGACATCACATCGTGTCTGGGCGCGGACCTTGACGCCAGCGGCAAGCCTGGAGTTACCCAAGCCCGAGTCGATCAATTCTTTGCAGAGGCCGCGGCATACTCGGATTGGTGGAAAGAAGCCGAAACCAACCCGGCGATATTGCCGCTGGGCGTTGAGACCAATGCCGCAGTCACGGCGGTAAAAGGTGTTCAGAACAAGGTGGACGACTTCTTTGCCCGCTGCCGCCTGGCAGCCTTCGATCCCCGCTCGCTTGGCGCATTGAACAGAGACGAGAAGGAATTCGTGACGCTGGGTTCCAAGGACATGTTGGCCACGCTCGCTGAGATCGCTCATTTCCCTCTTGCGCAGGTGGGGCCACATCAACCGCTGGCACTTGGCAACGGGATTAATCCAGCATGGGCTGGCGCACTTTCGACGCTTCGGAATTCCGCCATCAAACCTTTGATCGGCGATCGAGAAACGCTGAGTGAAATCGACTGGACGACCCTGACTGGGAAACTGGCCGGGTTCGACTCCTGGAGCGCAAGCAAGAAGGGTGCGGCAGTAGAAAAACTCGGCTTAAAACGGGTCAGAGAAATCCTTGCAGGTAAGGCCAAGGACCATCTTACTGCGCTGATTGCCAAAGATAAAGCCGAGGAGAGCAACTCTAAATCCGTCGTCGGCCTGAATCAATTGGTGCATTATCATCGCGACCTTGCCAGGCTTTGCCAGAATTTCGTTTCCTTCCGCGATTTCTATGGCCGCAAGGAAAAAGCGATTTTTCAGGCAGGCACTTTATATCTGGATCAGCGGAGCTGCGAATTGTGTCTTACGGTCGAGGATGCTGGCAAACACGCCGCGATGGCCGCGATGGCGGGAACCTATCTTGCTTATTGTGAGTGTTTCCGCAAGGGCAGCAGTGAAAAGTTGAATATTGTCGCCGCCTTCACCGGAGGTGATTCCGACTATCTTATGGTCGGCCGGAATGGAATCTTCTTCGACCGCAAGGGCCGTGACTGGGACGCGACCATCACCAAAATTATTGATAATCCTATCAGCATCCGGCAGGCGTTTTTTGCGCCCTATAAAAAGCTGGTCCGTCTCATCGAGGAAAACGTTGCTAAACGCGCTGCCGCCGCTGATGCAGCCGCTGATGCGAGAATGACGGCGGCTGCCCAAGCCACCGCCAAAGGCGAGGTCCCCAAGCCAATCGAACCGGTGAAATCCGGCGTTGATACGGGCACATTGGCAGCCATTGGATTGGTTCTGACGACATTGATGGGAGCCCTCGGAGCAATTTTTGGCCGGATCCTGGGTTTGGTGTGGTGGCAAATCCCTCTTGCGTTCCTCGCGGTTCTGTTGGCTATCTCCGCTCCTTCGATACTTATCGCATACCTCAAGCTGCGGAAACGCAACCTGGGTCCCATCCTGGATGCCAATGGCTGGGCAGTGAATGCCCGAGCAAAGATGAATGTTCCATTTGGCGGAGCCCTTACTGGCGTAGCCGCACTGCCGTTGGGCTCGGTACGAGACCTTGTTGATCCTTACGCCGAAAAGAAAAGCCCCTGGCCCAAAATCATCTTTGTTCTTATCTTGCTGGTCCTCGCCTTTGTTGCCTTAAACAAGATGGGTTTTATCTACGATTGGACAGGTGGCCGCATTGGCAATCCCAAATCGGTAAGAATAATTATACCCGCCTCGAAGCCTTCAACAGAGGCTCTTCCAAAAACCGCTGAAGCAGTGAAGTAGCGACGTTTTCTCTAACGACAGCCGAAAAAGAATTAGTAATTCACCAGGACCGTTACTGCTTTGCTTCAAGCTGGACGAGCGGCTGGTTGACGAAATTGCCCTGGTCAGGTTGAGCGACTGGCCGAGCTTTTGGCTGTTGCTCTTCGACTTGAGGCGAACGGTGATTGTTTTGAGCGCCATTCCCGGAAGGAGCGGAATTGGAGTTGGAGTTGCTATGCGGATTTCGCGCGCGTTTGTTTCTCGGCAAGGGGCTGATCATGACGGTGATATTTCGTCCGGACAATTTGGGTTGGAAATCCACATGACCGTACGGGGCGATCTCTTCGATAAATTTTTGCACCACCTGAAAACCAAACTCCGTGTGGGCCATTTCCCGGCCGCGGAATTTCAAGTTGATTTTCACCTTCATGTCTTCGCAAAGAAAATCAACCGCATGCTGTATTTTCACGCCGAGATCATGCGGATCAATTTTTGGACTTAACTGAACCTCTTTGACCTTGTTGGCGTGCTGGTGTTTTTTGGATTCCTTATCGCGCTTGGATTGTTCATAGCGGTATTTTCCAAAATCCACCACGCGGCAAACCGGTGGCACGGCGCTTGGCGCGACTTCCACCAGATCGACTCCGCTGGCGCGGGCCAGATTCAAGGCGTCACCCAGTGGCAACACGCCAAACTGTTTGCCATCGATGCCGATGACTCGGACTTCGCGGGCACGGATTTTCCCATTTACCCTGACGAATGAAACGGAGGAAGAAGGAGACCGTGAAGGAAAAGGGCGGCTCAAGACACCCCCGCCGGTTGAAGCTTATTCATGCAGTTCTATAAACCATTCAACAAATCGAACAACGGTTATGTAACCATAACCTACGTCCTATGCAAGCAAATTATTCAGCAAAGTATCGCAAGCAAATGGGGTGTTCACCCAACTACCAGGTAGTCAAAGCCCTTATCAGTAAGGGTTTGCGGCTGTGAGTTCCGACCATTTAGTTTTGCATTCCTTCGCTGTATATAGTGGGAACACCGGTTGTTCCAATTAACTTTGCAAGCTGTGGGGAATAAGGAATCTTTCCACCCATGCTTGAATTGGAAGAAGCAATCGCGCGAATACTCGGAGCCATTCCTCCACCGATAAGCGAGACGGTTTCCTTAATGGCCGCACATCATCGCGTTTTGGTTGACTCCGTCACCGCCGAAATTGACCTGCCTTGCTTTGATAACTCTGCGATGGATGGCTACGCGATTCGGTCATCCGATGCGGCTCAAGCCAACCGTAAGTCTCCGGTTCCATTACGGATGATGGGCAGAGTTGCAGCGGGGGAGACTTTCAGCGGCAGGGTTGTGCCGGGTTCATGTGTTCGGATATTCACCGGGTCGCCTTTACCGGAGGGTGCTGATGCTGTGGTGATGCAGGAGGACACGCTCACCGATCCTGAACAACCCCAACAGATCCTGGTGACCGAATCGGTAAAACCATGGGAGAACGTGCGCTTTCGCGCCGAGGATGTGCAGCGAGGCGCGCTGCTGGCGAGGAGAGGCGAGATATTGCGAGCGGGGACCTTAAGTTTGCTGGCTGCCGCAGGTATTGATTCAGTGAAGGTGGGTAAACAGCCACGCATTGCAATGCTGGCAACCGGTTCAGAATTACGCGAAGCTGGTGAAGGGTTGGAATCCGGCCAGATTTACGAAAGTAATCGGGTCGGACTTGTGGCTTTAGCGCGTGACGCGGGAGGACTGGCACGAATCTTTCCACTGGTGCCCGATAACCCCGAGAGCGTTCGGAGCGCCTTGGAAAACGCCTTCAACGAAACGGATGCGGTCGTCACCTCAGGTGGTGTCTCGGTAGGTGAAATGGACCTGGTGAAGAGCGCGCTGGAAAATGCAGGCGGAGCAGTACAGTTCTGGCGTGTGGCAGTGAAGCCTGGCAGGCCATTCGTTTTTTGCCATTATGCAGGCAAGTTGTTGTTTGGGTTGCCTGGGAATCCTGTTTCAGCCCTTGTCACTTTCATGCTGCTCGTGCGCCCGGCATTGCTCCGCTGGCAAGGATTGGCGGATGTTTCACTGATTGCAAACCCCGGAGTGCTTCGCGAACCGCTGGCCAACCCTGGCCAGCGGCGTCATTTCATGCGTGTGAAAGTGGATCGGCACGGCAATGTTTCCTCCGCAGGAATTCAGGCTTCGCACATTCTCAGTTCTTTGGAAGCAGCCAACGGTTTGGTCGATGTGCCGCCTGGGACAACTTTGCAACCAGGGACTAACGTTCAGGTTATCAGGTGGGATTAAAATGCCCGTTGCAAATTGAAACCAGCAGCAGGCCCAGTCGGGATGTTCCACTTAGGGGGATCCGCCTTGGGCAAAGTTGCCGGAACTGCGAAGGGGCTTGCCGGTTTTGCAAGGAGGTCAGGCAGTCCGGCCGGCAAGGCGGCAGCACCGAAAATGCTGCTGACGCCGTCGAAACCTCCGGGTCGGCTGTTAAAAACATTTCCCGAGTCAGGTGGTGGAGCAACGGGAGGAGCAACAGGACGAAGGTCAGGAAGGCCGCTCAGAGAACTGGGCAAGGCTGCTCCCGCAGTCGTCAACGTGGGCAACCCCACGAGAGCTTTGAACTTCTCCTGGTAGATCTTTTGGGCCTCTAACTGCTCCGGGGTCGCAGGAACAACCCCTAAACCGAACAGATCTGAAACCGGGCTGCGCATGGACTCCGGCGCGCTGTAAGAATTGCCCGATTTGGCATCAAATAAATTGCGCAGTGTGCGATCATTCTGAGTCGCCCGGTCCGATTCCTTTTTCAAATCAGCGTCCTCGGGTAGATCCGACTGCTTGGGCAAACCAAAAAAGTTAATCTCGTCTCGGTCGCTTTCTTTTGCCGCTTTGCTAACTGTTTTTGGGGCCTTTCTTTCCAATCGCTGAAGGTAGCTTTCAACCGAAGAGCGAGGTTTTTTTTCATCGTCGATTGCGTATTCGGGCAGTTTGAGAACTTCTTCCGCCGTGGGTGTTGTGGTACTAAGATCTTCAGGGCTGTTGGCCCACCAGTTTCTTTTGCGTTCCATCTGTTCTTTGAGTTTTTTGTTTGGCATCATCGGCCCCCGTGTCGAGCTTGGCGGCGGCACGACAACTCCCTCCATGGAACTGTGCGAGGAAAAACTTTGATGAAAAGATTTGGTAAGCTCATCTTCCAATTCTTTTAAGATACCCAGTTTGGGACTAAGTTGGTTTACGTTCGTGCCGATATCAGCACCTTTGGCGTCAGAAAATTCAATAGGATGGCCACGATGCTTTTCCGCTGCCGGGATGTTGCCACTGAGCAGTAAGCTAATCGTGAGCACCGAAAGTGCTAAACCGCTTAGCCAGCCTGAAAACCTCAAATTCATTGTGTCTCGCAAACCATATCTGAAGCAGGCTGTTTAGTCAAAGCTGAAATTGAGCTTAAATTGATTAAATTGACTGGCCCTGGTTGACGAAGTCGAGTTATTGCCGATTATTTTGAAAGTTGCTATTGCAATAACTCGCATGAAGATTTAATGAGCTCGCAATTGTGCTTATCATGCGGTTTGTGTTGCAATGGCGCAATCTTCGGCGATGTGGAGCTTCAGCCTGAGGATGACCGAGCGCGGTTGAAGTTATTGGGATTGAGGGTAACAAATCCTGCTCAGGGCGGTCTTTCAAAATTCCTCCAGCCGTGCTCTGCTTATAAGGACTGCAAGTGTGGTATCTATTCTGAGCGTCCAACCTATTGCCGCCAATTCGAATGCTTGCTTCTAAAGAAGGTTCGGTCAGGAGTAGTTGAACAGGCGGCAGCTTTGCGAGTGATTCAACAGGCCCGCCAAAAACTTGCTGAAATAAACGACTATTTATCTCAATTAGGTAATACGGATTACGCCGTGCCGCACCGGGATCGTTTTAACCAGATCGCGCGGTCTATGAATCAGGGAGGATTTAACCGGGCTAAAGCCATGATCTTTAGCAAGCTCACGATTTCATCCCATGAGCTGAATCTATTGCTGGCGAAACACTTCTACCCGGGGGTGCAGGAGTGAGTCCTGCAACGTGATTATTAACCTGGGTTGTCGGAGGAATGCGGGGTTCTCCTGCATGTGCCGCACTGCAAGCCTGTGAGACGCGCTTTCAGCGCTCTTGTTGACATCGAACGCATGAACCCAGGGTGTTGCCCTGGGCTGGTATGAACCAGGCCGTTGGCCTGTTATGCTTCCCACCTTCATACCATGCTCCAATCTCCTAGCGAGGTCTGGACAGTTCACCATGCATCAATAATCATCCGAAAATGAAATGCGCTGTTTTTCTCGACCGTGATGGCACGATTATCGAAGAGAAAAACTTTCTTCATCGACCCGAGGAAGTGTTATTGATCGCCGGCGCAGCATCGGCCCTCGAGCGACTACAAGCCGCCGGTTTACTTCTATTTATAGTGACCAATCAATCAGGCGTAGGGCGCGGGTATTTCACCATGGCCGATGTGGATGCAGTCCATCGACGCCTCCAGGAGATCGTGGGCTGCAGGGGCGTACACTTTCAAAAGATCTACGTCGCGCCGGAAGCACCCGGAGTCCCCAGTTACGGCAGGAAACCGTCGCCGCAATTTCTTTTTGACGCGCGCGATGAATTCGGATTGGACCTGGCGCAAAGTTATCTGATAGGGGACAAACTCACGGACCTCGGGTGCGGTCGGAATGCGGGCCTAAAAACATCCATTCTGGTTCGCACCGGCTATGGAATTGAGGCAGAACGCCAATCAACCGGTGGACTGGGTGCGTCGGTCGTTGTCGATAGCCTGACCGAGGCGGTTGATTGGATACTTGCTACGGTCTTGAAAGCTCCCCAATTATTGTGAACGCCCGCTCGGTTTATCAAATCGCGGTTCTTTTGCTTGGTACTGTTTTCCTGCGGCAGAGGCTTCCTGCCGAGTCTGCGCCCGCGTTTTCGAGCATGAGCCTGGAAAAGCAAGAGCGTATCCGCAAATCCCTCGCACCACCGCCATTACTTCAACGGCGCAACCCGTATTCCACTCCCATGTATTATCCCATGTGGGATTCCGGTTCGCCCGATGGCAAACCGCATCCGGAATGGGAGGATCTGCTGGTGAAAGATTGGGCAGACCTGGGCCTCACCCGCTTGCATTTCTACGCATATCCACAGGATGGAACCAATCGCAGTTACACTCTGACGCTAAGCCAGCGAGCGGGTATCAGAAATTATCTTCTTAGCTGCGAAAAAAGTGGCCTGAAAAATGGTATGCGTGTCGATCTTCCGTGCGAAATTGATAATTCCAAAGGCCGCCCGGTTCCTCATTACTGGATTGCCCATCCGGACAATCCCAAAAACGAATTGATTCCATATTTCAATTGGCTGGCAGAGCTCGTCACGCTCATGAAAGGCCGCCTCGATTACTTGATTCTCGGGGATGAACTTGAATGGAAACCCGATGATCCCAGGGGTTGGAACGCCGATTCTTATCTGAGGTTCTTCAATCGCGCGGCTGAGGTCATTCACAAAGCTGATCCCGCAATCAAAGTTTCAATGTATGCCGCATCGCCTTCACGTTGGAGGGAAGTGATCGGTTTGATCCATTCCGGATACACCGAGCACGGCGAGGGCGTTGCAATTAATCATTATGATTACAAAGTCATCAAAAGACTCAAGCAGGAGCTCAATCAATACTCGCCCAATAAAAAGCTGCTCTTCCTCAGCAACGGCGTCGGATACATCGCCTGCGATACCTCCGAGCGCAACCCTCCCAAAGACGGGTACAAACGGTACAACGATCTCGATCAGGCTGCAATGATCGCCCGCACGATGTACACCTGGTGGAATGCCGACACGGATGTGGCCCCATATTATATTTGCATGAGAAACATCGTGTACCATGGCAAGCGCAGCCCGTGCTGGTATGGTTTTTTCGGCTTCATGGATTTGATTATCGACGAACAGGATCAGGTAACGATCCAACATTACCAGGGCTGGCACGCGTTTCGAACGGTCGCCCAGGTCTTTCACGACCGCGATGCATTCAAGGACCCTAAGTTCGCCGTCGAGTCCGATCCCTCTGCTGAGTTCATCCAGGCGCACGAGCGGAAAGGAAAGGAGTTGCTGATAATCTGCTGGGGTAAAGGCAAAACAGACCTGCGTATTGCGTCGAAGGAGTATGCTTATCCCGTGGAGATCGACTGGCTGGATTATGAAAAATGGCGAGATATCCCTGCGATTGCAGAGAGCAATGCCATCACGCTTACGGATGTTCAACTCGGGCTTGCCCCCACCATCATCCGACTGGTTGCAATTCCTTAAGATTCCTTCGGGACGGGTAGTAAGTCTAAAGCACTGCCACGGCTTCGATCTCGATCTGATTGCCGGGCGGGGCGAGTTCCGTCACTCCCACTGCGGTCGATGCTGGATAGGGCTGCACCAGGTATTCCTTCCGCACTTTGCGGTAGATCGGAAGATCGCGGCTGAAATGAAGGAAGTAAGCGCGCAGAATGACGAGGTTTCGCATCGAACCGCCCGCTTGTTCGAGAATGATTTTGATTCGCTCAAACGTTTGGCGGAACTGGGTCTCCATATTCGCATCATAGTCGCGAGGCCCCTGGCCGGAAATAAAAACGAGGCGCTGGCCTTGGGCCAGGATACCAGGTGTGTAACCCACATCCGCTGCGGGAGCATCGGGTGGATTCAGGCCACGAATTTTAAATTCTGAGGTTGCTGCAGGCGCTTTCCCCTGATCCGCAGCTTTCGCCATGGAGGGGATTGCGCCAGAAAGTCCTAGCAATGCAGCGGCTAAGAACTTTCGGCGGTCCTGCGAGGGCTCTTGGAGTTGAGGATTCATGTTCATGTTAACGCGGTGTGGCAGCAACTTGAGAGGCAATCGTGCCAAGGTTAACCAGAGCTGCGCGGTCCCCCGCCTGTTTCACCAATTCGCAGACCAACTCAACAACTCGAAACTCGGGATCGTTTGGATAGAGGACCGAGGGGTGAGAAAGTAGATCGAATACGGCGCGATGTTCGATCGCCCAGGTCACACCAAGCCGGATAGCACGCAGGAAATCGTCGAGTTTCCATCGAGCGTTGCGGAATGCGCCGATGTCGCTGATCGGATTCATTGGAATGTCGATAAGGCCGTTAGGATAGACGAAGGGTTGAGCCGCGGATTGAGCAGCCACGATTCCATCCAGCACCTCGGTTGTGGCTGGTTCGCCCGGAGTTCCGTAAGGATGGGCCGGGTATTTACAACTTACCCATTTGAAGCCGAGATCCAGCATCATTTGTTGGATGTCAGGCCGGCCGTTCAAACCGTCGGCGAAACCTCCGGGGGTGCGAAATCCATCCGGTTTGAAGCCAAGCCTTTCGCGCATCGCGTCGGTGCAGAGCTGAATATTTTCGCGGATCACTTGCGCGGGGGTTTTGCCTTCGATCAACCACGGCGCACGCTTAAAACGGTATTGGATGTCCTCAGGTTTGGTTGCCAGGACAAAGACATGATCATAGGTGTGGTTGCCGATCGGGTGGCCATCCTGATGGAGTTCCTTCAACCAATCCACATTTTCCTGCTCGAACACCTGCCCAACCGCAAAGAAATGGATGACGCCTCCATGTGACTTTACGCGCCGGGCGGCTTCGACGGCGTACCGCTTGGCATCGGCATTCAGGTTCCCCTTTTCATAATCCCAATGTGTATCGTCCCATTGAGGAAAATTGCGAGCCATCTCAAGGTCAAGAGTGATGGCAATCAGGGCCTTGTCTTTTGCGACAGCCTTTGGCGCTTCAGCGCCGCGCAACGGATCAAACGCCACAAGTCCACTCGCCGCTGTCGCCGAGGCGGCCAGGAATTTACGCCGGGATATCAGGGTTTCTGTTTGCTGGGTTGATATTTTATCCATGAAATCTGAGTGACGAGTTGGTTCAGCGAAGCATAGGCAATATGGGCACTGGTTGATATTCGAGGCGTGACGTGAGCTGGAAAGGTTGCAAGCGTCGCGTCACCAACAAGGAAAACGTTGAAGTCCCGAGATAAATTTTCGTAACCGGCGCAGGTTTTTGCGTAGCACATATCCGTGGCATAACCGGTGAGCAGAACGTGCCTGATCCCCTGGGCACGGAGGAATTGTTTCAATTTATCGTAACCCTCAGCATCATAAACCACCACATCATCTGGTTGTACGGTGATGTCGCGAGTTACCGGGATTGGCAAGTCCCAATATCCGGCATTGTTGAAATGCGCCCCTGCATCGATCCCGCTAAATTGTTTGAAATAATCCACCACCGGTTTGTCAGCCGAGAGCGAGAGGGTCTCGGGAAGCGGTCCGGCTCGATAGTTGAACGCGTGAAGTTTTTCATGAAGTTCTTGCGCTCCCTGGCGGCGCTCGTCGGGACTGGGAGTATGCGTAAAGGAGCGATACATTTTACCTCGAATCGGGTCGCAGGTACCTGGCAGGCTATAAAGCACGGCGCCCACTTTACCGCGGAGGCTTTTGAGAAAAGGATCGATCACTTCCCGAGTATGGCGCGCAGCGAGATGGTTTTTTGTGGGGGTGCAAAAGTCAGCAACACCTGCAGGCTCGGGCGTGTCCCAGCCCTGCCCGTCATCAATCCCCCACGGATGAACCATGATGATTGCGGTCTGGCTGGCGCTCAGATGGTTTGGCACTTCGATAATGCCTCGAGCATTGTAACTCCACCGCCAGGCGCGGACATGTAAATCTGACCCTGAATCGTTGACGATAGCCGGGGCTTCCCAGCGGTTTGTTTCGAGAACCGGTTCGACCCATTCCGGATGGTCCGCCAGCAAAGGCTTTGGATGTTTGATCGGTGTCAGTTCGTTTCGGTAAGTCCGCACAGTGTCCTCGGCAAATGTGGCCAAAGGGAGCGAAGCGCAAAGGAGTATCGTGAAGAGCGAGCCTCTTTTTCCAAGAGGCTTGAGGAAACGGCTAACCTCCCAAAAGTTCCATAAGATCCTTCGCAGGAGAAAGAATGACTGGGCTTGCATGCTATTGTTTTGGCTCCAGCCGCGCCTTGTGTCAAACGCAATATCGGTAGCTCAACGATTCATCACCAATTTTCGTTCTGGCAGCTTTCAAGGCGGATTTGCTGCCATCCAAAAGCGTATGGCGTTTGCCTGCGGATTGCGGGGATCATGTTCCAGCACACGCAAGTAGCATTGGCGCGCCTTGGCTGGCTGCCCTAATTGCTGCGCGTATAAATTCCCAAGCGCAAGATTGGCCCGGCTTTCCTTGGGATTGGCGTTCAGCACCTTTTCCAATTCGATTGCGGCATCCATCACATAGTTTCCTTGTTTTAAGGCGAGGGCAAAATTGTAACGTGCGTCCACTGAATCTGAACGCGCGGCCAGCGCGTTTTCATACGCCTTAAGGGCCCCCGGCAAATCTCCGGCCTCACCTGCTGTCAGACCCAGGTTATAATGCGCTTCAAAAAAGCTTGGATCCATTTGAATCGCCTCTCGATAGGCGCGGATCGCCTCGAGGGTATGATGTCCCTGTTGTGCGCGGACACCTTGCTCGAACAGCGGTTGAGCCTGTGACCGATTTCCTGCTGCGGGTTGAGGGGGCAAGAGATAAGAATACCGAGCCGCATTCGTATTATCCCGAGTTGAACCGCCTGCATCCTGGCGGACTTCACCACTGCCTGATGATTGGGGTGGAATCCTCTCCAGTGAGGGCGGCAGAGGGGTTGATGCCGCGATTTTTTTGTCATCACCGCGAAACAGATTGATTGGGTTTATTCGTTGCAGAAAACTGCGGTGAGGTGTCGGTGTTGGGCGCAACGGTTCGGAGGGCTGGGGATTTCGCGTGATAGGCTCGACGATTTCCGCGGGTTTGGCTTGCGACACCGGGTTGGGAGCATCCTGCGGTGGGTTGATCAGCGGTTCAGCAGAAAGTTTCACTGTTTCCAGATTGGCTGGCGTAGGGATCTGCTCGATTACTGTGGGCCTGGACGGATTCGTTACCACCGCAATTTTTGGGATGCTCGCACTTCGAACAGTGTCGGTGTTTGTGGGTTTTATCACGCTCCGATTGATATTTGTTAGGATGGCTGGCTGAGGCGGCAGGCGCGGAGAAGGTGGGTTAAGTTCATGTTCGAGTTGAACAGCGATAGCCCGGACCAAATCCGCATCTTGTGGCGGGGGTTTCAGGGCTGCGTACTCGCGGAATGCGCGGAGCGCCAGTGGACGATCTTTTATATATTCCTGGGAAACAATCGCGAGGTTAAGCAATGCCGGGCGATAGGAAGGTTGTTGCTTAAGGGCAGCGCGAAAATATTTCACGGCCTCATCTGCGCGTCCACGCTGAAGCCGAACCAGACCGAGTCCATTTAAGCTCTCCGGGCTTTGCGGACTACTCCGAAGCGCATCGCTGAAACTTTTTTCCGCTCCGGTCAATTCACGCAAGCGCAACTGCGCCAGCCCGAGTTTCAGCAGGCCTTCAGGGGTGTTACCTCTCCGGAGCGTGTAAGCAAGCAGTTCCGTCTTGGCGGACTCATTTTTTTCGGGTCTGTTTTGCGCGAGCCAAAGACAAGCCAGGTTGTAATGTGACTCGGTGAGGTCATGGTTGAGAGCTAACGCACGTCTATAAGCGCGCTCTGCCTCATCGGTCTTCCCGGCGTAATGGTAAGCCAGCCCGAGGTAATTCCACGCCTGCGCATTGGTGCTCAGCAACGAGGTCGCGCGATGAAGTTTTTCAATCGCTCGCGCGTATTTTGCCTGTTCAATCAGCCGTTTGCCATCGAGCAACGCTTTTGGTCCTGCCGGCGTGCAACCTGAAAAAATGCCGATCGAGAAAACGAGCGCCAACTGTAATTGGATTGAAAATGAAAATGAGCAGCCTGAACCAGCTTCGCGCGGCTCAAAGCCTTTGGCTTCTCCGGGGCTTGCAAGAGTCTCGCGACTCTCCTTTCTCCGGTTTTTGATGGTAAGCATCGAATGGGGTGGTAACATTCACACTCTAACGTGTCAAGAAACGCACCATGCTCAGCCGTGAACCCTCTTGCCCGGCAGGCTCTCCTGTTCATAACCGTTTTGACCTTGTTTTGCTGTCCCTCCGTTTTTTCAGAGTTATTTTCGGCCCAGAATACGAATGGTCGCGCCCGGGTCATTATTGTTCATGACCCGCTCGCAACCACAGCGTTCCGGGCGCGATTGGAGAAAATTCGACCGATGGTCAACCGGGCAATTACCAACTTTACAGGTAGATCCTCTCCGGTAGAGGCTTGGCGAAGTCTGGTTGGGCCTGAAGACACGGTCGGCCTTAAAGTCGTTTCTACCCCGGGCGCGCACAGTGGCACCCGCCCGGCGGTGGTCGCCGCCGTCGTGGAAGGTTTGCTCGCTTCCGGTTTGCAATCCAACCGCATCGTGATTTGGGATAAACAAATTAGTGATTTGAAGAATGCCGGTTTCGCTGAAATGGCTGAAAAGTACGGTGTTCGTCTGGCGGGCAGCGCTCAGGAAGGGTGGGATCCGGGTCAGGACTCTAAAAGCAAAGCCTACGATACGCCTCTTCTTGGTAATCTGGTTTCGGGCGATTTCGAATTCCTCAAGAAGGGTGAAGGCATAGGCCGCAAGTCCTTTCTTTCTCGGCTGGTTACCCGGGAATTGACAAAGATTATCAATATTACTCCCTTGCTGAATCACAATGAGGCGGGGGTTTGTGGAAATCTTTACAGCCTTGCCATGGGCAGCGTGGACAACACGGTACGTTTCGAATCGGATCCTGAGCGGCTGGCGACCGCTGTGCCGGATATCTACAACCTGCCTGCCCTTGGTGATCGGGTTGTTCTAAATATCGTGGATGCCCTTATCTGTCAGTACGAGGGTGGTGAACGGGGGCTTCTCCACTATTCAAGCGTTTTGAATGAACTTCGTTTTAGCCGCGACCCTGTGGCTCTGGACGTGTTATCAATCCAGGATCTCGAACGGCAGCGCCGAAATGCCGATGCTCCAGTCGTAAAATCTAATCTCGAATTATACAGCAACGCCTCTTTAATCGAACTGGGTGTTAGTGATCTGAAAAAGATCACTGTTGAGATAATGCCCTAATTACAAAGGTAGTTAACCGTTGCCCTTATGAAGTATTTTGTTTGGCTCATTTCCGGACTGAACGTTTATTTTGGATTGCGCTGTTTTCTCAACGCAATCCACGTTTTGCACACCAGCAAATATTCCCAAAGTACAACCGTCATTTTTGCCTTGCTGTTCCTGGGGCTCGGGGCGGCGGGCTTTTACTTTTCAATTGCGAAGTATAATCCCAAACTGGGCGTGATGATCGCGTTTGGTCCATGGGTGCTCGCTTTAGTCGTCCTTTTCATCACGCTGGTTACCAGTAGATATCAGTAACCCACCGCTATTTTAAGCTTGTCGTGGTCGGTCCAAAAACCCGTGAAGACCGGGATTATGTGTTGACTGGCATCCGATTGACGATAGCTTTGAAAAGGTGTTGCAGCATGAGATTGGTCACGACTGCCACCAGAGAGTACTCGAATGAGAAAACAATCCCCGCAGCGACCCTTTACAAGCCCGGCGTCGAATGCCAGGGCAGCGTTTACACTGATTGAATTACTGGTGGTCATAGCCATTATTGCGATTCTTGCTTCCATGTTGCTACCCGCCTTGTCCAGGGCGAAGGAGTCCGCCAAGCGAATTACTTGCGTTAACAATCAAAAGCAGCTTCTGATCTGCTGCCATCTTTATACGGGAGATAACCGCGAGCTTTGGCCTTTTCCGAATTGGGAGGGAGGGGTTTCCGGGGTGGCTGGGTGGCTGACTACCGCGCCTTACAATTCCAATGATACGCAAACCAATCTCCAAAAAGGCTTGCTGTATCAATACAACAGAAGCTACGGAATCTGGCGGTGTCCTTCGGTCAACACCAATGCGTCTTTTTTCAAACTGCGCGCGAACAAGTTGAGCGATTACCTGATGAATGGCGCCGCCTGCAATTACTCTGATCCCCCCAATAATAAATGGTATAAGATTAGCCAGTTTCGACAGGATGCGCTCCTGCTTTGGATGGGTCCGGATTTGGAGAATTATAACGATGGCTCCAACTCCCCCGATGAGTCGATTTCCCGTGTGCATAGCGACGGCACACCTTTCGGTGTCGTCGAAGGGCACGTTGAATTTATGAAGTTTAGAGTTTATCGAGCTTTGGAAATCAGCGAACGAACTACTCAAAAGGGCCGATTTTACTGCGTGCCGCAGTGATCGCGGGTAGCTTCTTCATGGTTAGCAATTCGAAAAAAATCTGTGAAAAATCTTTTAATCGCCAGCTTTGTCCTAACCGCCACTGCCATATCGATGTCCGGTTGCAATAAGGAACCCTCCGCAAAATCGGCGGCCGCTGACCTTGAACGGGCATTCCAAATTACGACTCCAGACAGCGCTCCAGCCCCTTCGGCAAATCGTCCCACTGAATCGTCTGATCCAATCAAATCCGAAGTGACAAAAGCGACCCTGGCGATGCGAACCAACGGCTACGCAGAAGCGTTCTTCACTTTGCAGGCCGTCCAGGCAAAGCCAAAACTCACGGTTGATCAATACGATGCCATCGAAAAAGCCAGGATTGCGCTGGACCATGAGATTGCCAACAAGGCCCTGGCCGGAGACGAGGCAGCCCGAAAAGCACTCGAGCGAATGAACAAGTCGCATTGATGTGCAAAGAGACAGTTGGACTTTCAAAGCCCTGCGCCTGCTCTATCCGGCGTTCCTCTTACTGTTCCTGCTTTTGCCGGCAATTGCCGACGAACTGTCAAAAGCGCCCACCGTACCTTCAGTAAACGAGGCTGAATTAGCCGTTAAACTGTTCAAAGTTCCTCCCGATCTTAAAGTCGATCTTTGGGCGGCGGAACCGATGCTTGCCAATCCGGTGGCGTTCAACTTCGATGAAAAGGGGAGGGCTTACGTTTGCGAAACATTTCGGCTTCACGCAGGAGTGGATGATATACGCGGGATAATGGATTGGCTGGACGAAGAACTGGCTTCGCGGACGGTGGATGATCGTTTGGCTGAGATGAAACGTCATCTGCGGGAGCGCTTTTCGAAATATTCCGAGCACAGCGATCGCATCCGCCTGCTGGAAGATCGCGATGGCGATGGCAAAGCGAATCATTCCACAATCTTTGCAGAGGGATTCGATACCCCGCTCGATGGTATTGGCGCTGGAGTGCTCGCGCGAAAAGGCGACGTTTGGTATGCAAATATCCCAAACTTATGGCTCTTGCGTGATACCAATCATGACGGAGTGGCGGACATTCGCAAATCTTTGCACTACGGATTTGGCGTTCGTGTTGGTTTTCTCGGCCATGACCTGCATGGGATCCATTTTGGCCCAGACGGAAGAATCTACTTCAGCATCGGCGATCGCGGCTCAAACCTGCAACTGCCGGATGGTCGGACGGTGGGTGAGCCAGACACGGGATGCGTTTTCCGTTGCAACCCCGACGGGTCGGAGATCGAAGTTTTCGCGACCGGTTTGCGCAACCCTCAGGACCTGGTGTTCGACGAATTCGGAAACCTTTTTACAGGTGATAACAATTCCGACAGCGGCGACCAGGCACGCTGGGTGTATCTCGTCGAGGGAGGCGATAGCGGATGGCGAGTGGGCTACCAATTTTTGGAGAATCCTTATTCTCGTGGACCGTTCAACGAGGAGAAACTTTGGCATCCCCAGTTCAAAGGGCAAGCGGCTTATATCGTTCCGCCGCTGACTAATATCGCCAGCGGTCCATCGGGCGTCGCGTATTACCCAGGAACAGGCCTGCCGGCGCGGTATAACGGGCACTTTTTTCTGGTGGATTTTCGCGGCGCGGGGGCGAATAGTGGCATTCATACCTTCAACTTGAAACCGAATGGCGCCTCATTTGAATTGGCCGATCCTCAACAATTCATTTGGGGCGTGCTCGCCACAGACGTTAAATTCGGTGTCGATGGCGGGGCTTATTTGACAGACTGGGTTACCGGTTGGGAATTGACGGGCAAAGGCCGTATCTATCGGATCCACGACAGCGCGGTGGATAGGAGCAAACCGGTGCTCGATACAAAAAAGATTCTCGCTGAAGGAATGGAAAAACGTTCATTCGAGCAGTTATCCACCCTGCTGGAACATCCAGACATGCGCGTGCGGCAGGAGGCACAATTCGAGTTTGCAGACCGCGGCGCAAGAGCAGTCAAATCGCTGACACAAGTTGCCGCTAAAAACAAGCGCCAGCTCGCGCGACTCCATGCGATCTGGGCCCTTGGGCAAATCGTGGCAAACCGGCGGACGAACCCCAGCTTGGTCTCCGAAAGCGACCCGAAACCTGCGGCTTCTGCCGGCATCGGCATCTTGCATGATCTTGCGAAATTACTCTTCGATACGGATGCGGAAGTTCGGTGCCAGTCGGCGAAGGTCCTGGGGGAACAGCACTTTGGTGGAGCTTATGATAGTTTAGTAAAACTTCTACAAGATTCCAGCCCGCGTGTGCGTTTCTTTGCTGCCATAAGCCTTGGAAGGATAGGCCGCCGGGAAGCTGTTCCTTCGCTTCTTACAATGCTTCGTGAGAATGCCAACAAAGATGCTTACCTCCGCCATGCAGGTGTGATGGCGCTCACCCGATTGGATGACTTGCAAGCGCTCCTGAGCGCCGCTCACGATCGTTCGTCCGCCGTGCGCATGGGGGTATTGCTCGCCATGCGCCGACTTCACCGGGGCGAGATTATAATGTTTTTGCAAGATGATGATCCCGCAATTGTTCTGGAGGCTGCTCGAGCCATCAACGATGAACCCATCAATGGTGCGATGCCGGAACTGGCCGCTCTGATAGGTAAGCCCGCCATCGCAGTTTCCGGAGAGAATCGCTTGCCTTTCTTACGGCGTGTTCTCAACGCAAACTACCGATTAGGCACTGCTGAAACAGCGAGAGCTCTCGCGACTTTTGCTAATCACGCGGATGCGTTGGAAGTCATGCGGGTTGAAGCCCTCAATCAGCTCGCCCATTGGGAACATCCCTCGGGGCGCGATCGCGTCATGGGTTTGTGGCGTCCGGTGCCGGCGGTTCGCGAGCGCCAAATCGCGGCGGATGTTCTTATGGCCACGCTCAGCGAGCTGCTGCGCACTGCGCCGGATACGGTTCGCATTGCCGCGTTGCGCGCTGTCAGGCACTTGGCAATTCGCGAAGCGGGGTCTCTCTTGTTGGATGTGGTGGCGAATACAAATCTCTCCGGCCTGGTTCGTGCCGAAGCTTTGCAGGGCCTGGATGCGCTCCAAGACGCCGAATTTCCTAAGGCCCTGAAACTCGCCCAAGCGGATCCGAATGAAGAGTTGCGAAAGGCCGCCACACTTTTGCAGGGGAGAATCAAAGGTGCAAACTCTTTAGACACCCTGGCCTCTACTCTGGAAAACGGAACGCTGGGCGAAAAGCAGGCCGCGCTAAAGGCATTGGGCGGGTGGCCGGATTCAACAGCTAACACTCTGTTGGCTCATTGGTTGGACGATCTCGTGGCCGCCAAAGTTCCAAAAGAGTTGCAACTGGATTTACTCGAAGCGGCAGCAAAGCGTTCTGCGCCGTCACTTAAGGAGAAGCTCGCGGCCTATGAAGCCACTAAACCTCAGGGTGATCCTATGTCGGAATTTCGTGAAACACTTCTGGGCGGCCAGTCTGACCAAGGCAAAAAGATCTTTTTCGAAAGACCCGATGCTCAATGCGTCCGCTGCCATAAAATAAATGGCCAAGGCGGCGATGTCGGCCCGGATCTCAGCCATATCGGTGGCCAGAAGGATCGGCAGTTTCTGCTCGAATCCATTATCCTGCCTAACCGCCAAATTGCTCAGGGATTTGAGAGCGTCCTGGTCACTGACAAAAACGGAGAGGTTTATGCCGGTGTTCTCAAGAATGAAACTCAAACCGAAATAGCGATAAATTCACCGGACCGAGGATTATTGCGCTTGAAAAAGAGTGACATTCAGTCGCGACAAAAAGCACTTTCACCAATGCCAGAAGGAATGGGGCAGATACTGTCGAAATCGGACTTGCGCAATCTCATCGAATTTTTGAGCAGCTTGAAATGAAGCAAAGGGATCCCATTCAACTCCAAGATTCCTATGAAAGCATTAGCCGTCAGGCCGCCAATAGAATAGAGGCCGCCTTGGAGCAAAATCCCAGCTTATTGCTCTGCGCTGCAGGTGGCTCAACTCCCGCCCGCGCTTATGAGCTGTTGGTCGAGAGTAAGAAACAAAATCCCGCTGCGTTTGCCTCCTTGCGCGTGGTGAAACTCGATGAGTGGGGCGGAATCGCAATGGATGATCCTGGTTCATGCGAGACTCAACTCAAAAAACAGCTCATCAACCCGTTGGCTGTGGCCTCGAACCGATACTATAGTCTTCAGAGCAATTCCGAGTCCCCCGAAAAAGTCTGTCAACAAATGCGCAATCACCTCGCGGCAGTAGGTCCGATCGATTTGTGCATTCTTGGACTGGGTGTAAACGGCCATATCGGAATGAATGAACCTGCGGCCACCCTTGAGCCATTTACCCATGTAGCCACATTGAGTGAAGTGTCGCTTCGCCACCCCATGCTCAAGAGTTCTCGGACGCCTGCCTTTGGTCTTACTCTTGGCATGGTAGAGATTCTGTCTTCACGAGAGATTCTATTACTGGTAAATGGAACAGCTAAACGTGAAGCCCTGCGGACTTTGCTTCGGCGTGAGATTACCACTGATTTCCCAGCTTCATTTTTGTGGCTGCATTCCAACTGGACACTGCTTTGTGAGCCGGACGCGGCAGGAGGATTGAATTTACAGCCGTCTACATGAGCCTCAAATCCATTGGCATCGATATCGGCGGAACAAAAACGGCGGTCGCCGCCGTGGACTCCTCAGGGAAGCTCCATGCCCGAACTGTATTCGAGACTCGCTCCAACCGTGGGTTTGCCGCAGGTCTGGCCGATCTATCAAAATCTATTCATCGTGTCTTGAACGATTCGGGATGGGCCATGGACGAATTGGAGGGCATTGGCATTGGCTGCGCGGGACCGGTAAACCCACTGCGCGGAACGATACACAACCCGTACACCCTTCCTGGCTGGGAAGAGGCCGATATCGTCTCCGCGCTGCGGCACGAATCCGGTCTGAAAGTCATCCTCGAGAACGATGCGGACGCTGCAGCCGTCGGCGAGTTCCGTTTCGGTGCAGGCCGTGATGCCAGTCCGCTTGTCGTGGCTACGGTTGGCACGGGAGTTGGAGGCGCGGCGCTTTTGAATGGGCAAATTCATCGAGGTATTAAGGGAGAACATCCCGAGTTGGGACATATTCCCGTGCTGCCCGGGGGTCCGGTTTGCTATTGCGGGACCCAGGGCTGCTGGGAATCGCTTGCTTCTGGGACCGCCATGTCGCTGGCCGGAAAACCATTTGGTTTGGGCGACAGCCGGGCAATTTTTGCTGCGTTCCCGGATAACAAACGCGCGAGAGAGATCATCGAACGAGCTGTAAACGCCACGGCGACAGCTACGTGGACTCTCTTACACACATTCCTTCCCCAACGCATCATCCTGGGCGGAGGAATCGGTGAGGCGCATTTCGAGCTTTTCGCTGCAGCGATGCGAGAGCAGGTGCGTGCCGCCACTCAGATTCCCAAAGATAGCGTTGAAATTGTCCGGGCTCAGCTTGGTCAAGACGCTGGTGTTATCGGTGCTGCGGCGCTTGCCTTTCAAAACACGAACCCTTAATAGGTCGGTGTGCACGCCAGTAAGCTGAAGTGTATGGCGATCTGGTTGTGACCTTGCGGCTATTGAACATATGAGTAAGAAAATAAAAATCGGAATTATTGGCTCTCAATTTATCTCTCATATCCACACGATCTCCCTGAAGCGATGTGCTCAGGCCGAGTTATTTGCCGTAGCATCGCCGACGCCCGGGAATGCCAAAAAGTTCGCGGAAAAACACGGGATTCCGCATCATTTTACCGACTATAGGAAAATGTTCGAGATGCCCGAAGTGGATATGCTCGTACTGGGAGCGCCCAACGATGTCCACTGCCGCATCACCCTTGATGCGGCAGCAGCAAACAAGCATATCGTCGTTGAAAAACCCTTTTGCCTTAACCTGAACGAAGCCGATCAGATGATCGAGGCATGCCGCAAAGCGAAGGTGAAGCTGATGTATGCCGAGGAATTGTGCTTCGCGCCCAAGTATGTTCGTCTTAAACAGCTTCTCGATGCCGGCGCGTTGGGCACAGCTACTCTCCTCAAACAATCCGAGAAACATAGCGGTCCACATGCGCCACATTTCTGGGACGTGAACCGGTCCGGTGGCGGCGTTACGATGGACATGGGTTGCCATGCGATAGAATTCTTTCGCTGGATGTTGGGCCGTCCTCCCATCAAGTCCGTTTATGCGCAAATGGGAACCTACGTGCACAAAGACAAGACACAGGGCGATGACAATGCGCTTATTCTTGTCGAGTTTGCCAACGGCGTCATCGGACTGGCCGAGGAAAGCTGGACCAAACCAGGCGGGATGGATGACCGCGCGGAGGTTCACGGGTCCAAGGGTGTCGCTTATGCCGACCTCCTTCACGGCAATGCCATTGAAACCTATAGCGCTGAGGGGTATGATTATGCGGTCGAAAAGGCAGGCTCGACCAAGGGCTGGTCTTTCACGATTTTTGAGGAGGAGTGGAATTACGGATTTCCCCAGGAGATGGAACATTTCGTTGATTGCGTGCAAAATGACAAACCACCGATCGTGACTGGCGAGGATGGCCGGGCCGTCCTCGAAGTTATTTTTGCAGCGTACGAATCGGCGCGCACTGGATGCAAAGTCCAACTTCCGTTTCAAACGAAGGCAAAACGGCCGTTCGATTTATGGAACCCCAAAAAGGATTGAGCATAGCCCGATCGAGGACACTTTAGTCGTTGCTCCCGGTCGGGGAGCTTGCTTGACCATGAGGCCCTGCCTACGCTGTCGCTGACCTATGGCAGAAGCGGTTTCAAAATATCGCCGGCTGGATCAGGAAAAGATCGTCGAAACGATTCAAACCCTCCACGGCCGGGTGGAGAATCGCTTTGCAGGTTCCGGCCTTAGCAAAGTTGTAAAGGAACTGCAGCACGTGGCTGAAGAAGCGGTGGCGCAGATCCGCTGGATTCAACGTCCCCACCTGCCGCTGCGCTTCGCAGCCTCAGTCCTGATCGTTGCTATCATTTCTTTGGCCATCCTCATGACCACCCGTATCCATCAATTTCAGTTTGGTGATTATACCAACTTCATCCAGTCGCTTGAAGCCAGCATCAGTTCAGTCGTTTTCATCGGTGCCGCCATTCTTTTTCTAGTCACGTGGGAAAATCGGATTAAAAGACGCCGAGTGTTGAAAGCAATGCATGAATTGAGGGCCTTGGCGCATATCATCGACATGCATCAGCTTACCAAAGATCCAGAAAGTTATTTTGCGCCTCAACAAACCACGGCGAAGCGGTCCATGACACCCTTCGAATTGAACCGTTATCTCGACTACTGCCGCGACGCCCTGGCGCTCATTAGCAAAATCGCCGCACTCTATGTTCAAGGATTCGAAGATCCGGTGCTACTGGATGCGGTGGATGATATGGAAGACTTGACCGCTGGGCTTTCGGGAAAGATAGGGCAAAAGCTCACTACGCTCGAAATATTGGGACGCTCGCTCGCTGAAGCGCGCTGAAGAGTGATACCTGCCAATCAGCAAAAGCTTGAACTCCATCCGCAAAAAAGTTAAAGCGTCTGAACAATCATTGATTATAAATATCGATCACCTCCAAAATGACACCTCTGAATATTGGCCTTATTGGATACGGCTTCATGGGCCGCACACACTCGAATGCGTTCCGCAAGGTTGGCAATTTTTTTGATCTCAAATACCAGCCTGTTCTCAAGGCAGTCTGCGCGCGAGACGAGGCGAAAGTAAAATCGTTTGCCAGCAAATGGGGCTACGAATCGTTCGAAACGGACTGGCGCAAGCTCGTCTCGCGGAAAGATATCGATCTGATCGACATCGCCTGCCCGAATGATATGCACCAGCAAATTGCGATTGCCGCCGCAAAAGCAGGCAAAATGATCCTGTGCGAAAAGCCGCTCTCAATGAACGGGCCAGAAGGGTTAAAGATGGTCCAGGCGGTTGAAAAAGCCAAAGTGCCCAACATGGTCTGGTACAATTACCGGCGGATCCCTGCCGTCACGTTGGCCAAGCAACTCATCGAGGAAGGCCGCCTAGGACGCATTTTTCACTACCGGGCAAAGTTTCTTCAGGATTGGACGATCTCCAAGGATCTCCCTCAGGGAGGCGCTGGTCTTTGGCGGCTTGATGTGAAAGTCGCCGGCAGCGGTGTGACGGGGGATCTGCTGGCTCATTGCATCGACACGGCGCTTTGGCTCAATGGCCCAATTGATCGCGTTAATGCTATGACCGAAACGTTCATCAAAAAACGAAAGCATAATTTGACCGGCAAAGTGGAAAAAGTAGGAATCGATGATGCTTGCACCTTCATGGCCCGATTCGGAAATGGCTCGTTGGCGACCTTCGAATCCACCCGTTATGCGCGCGGACACAAGGCGCTATACACGTTTGAGATCAACGGTGAGCACGCCTCCATTTTCTGGGACCTGCATGATTTGCACCGGCTGCAGTACTTCGAGCACAAGGACGAAGGTCGGGTGCGCGGATGGCGCTCGATTCATGTCACCGATGGAGACCACCCATACATGGACAAATGGTGGGTGCCAGGATTGCAAATTGGTTATGAGCACAGTTTTGTGCACCAGGTGGCCGATTTTCTGCAGGGTGTTGCGAGCCGCAAACCGGCCAGCCCTACCTTCCGAGATGCGTTGGAAACTCAATACGTTTGTGACGCGGTGCTCAAATCAGCCAAGAATGAGAGATGGGAAAAAGTCCGCTCCTGATAGGCGGGCGTTGCACCTGCGCAACTGGACTTAGCAAAGGTTGCCACCTTCTCACTTGAAACGCTTGCGTTCGGAGAGAAACAACGCCAGCGCGTGCCAGGGGTTTTCGTCGGTGCGCAAGGTGCAGTGAGATATTTCGAGTGAACGAAACAGTTTGCTATAGGACTCCATAAATTCCTGGAATCGAGCCAAGTACTTTTGACGGGATAAAGAAGGATTGACCGAGCGGCGAACGCCAGTTTCCAAATCCTGAAAAATTTTCGTCGCGTCGAAAGGAAAATCAGTTTCATCACGGTCCAACACCTGGAACACAATCACTTCATGCCCATGGAAGCGGAGCTGCTTGAATTTGAGGGCCACCTCTTCCGCCGGTTCCAGGAGGTCGGAGAAAAACAAAATGACGCTGCGGCGATGGATGAGCCTCACCGTGTTCTCGAGAAGCTCAGTCAAACAAGCATTGCCGGAAGCTTTTAATTTTTCGAGTTGCCGCAATACAAGGCCGAATTGATTGGGGCGCTGCGAAGGACGAATGAACTCCGGGATGTGCTGATCGCCATTGAGGGTGATGATACCTGCAGCATCGTTTTGCTTCAGCAAAAACCACGTCAACGCCGCAGCGATAACTCGCGCGCACTCAAGCTTGGATCCCCAGGCGGCGCCGCCCCGGTACTGCATTGACGCGCTGGTATCACATACCACGTAGAAGCGCAGGTTGGTTTCCTGCATGTAGCGTTTAATACACAGTCGATCACTCCGCGCATACAGCCGCCAATCGAGGTGACGCAAATCGTCTCCCGGCTGGTAATTGCGGTAGTCACTGAATTCGACGCTGAAGCCGTGGAAAGGGCTCTCGTGCAATCCGCTCAGATACCCTTCCATCACGTAACGCGCTTTGAAATCGAGGCCTTCAAAAGCGGCGAGCATCTTCGGATCGAAGCGCTCGGATAAGGCCTGGGTGGCGGAGGACATGGTTACAGCAAGTGCCTAACGATTATCAATGAACACTTACTCTCCCTGGGCAACGTCTCCCAGGAGTTTGGCAATGATTTCATCGGTCGTTTTTCCTTCTGCATCCGCCTGAAAGGTTCGTATCAACCGATGGCGCAGGACCAGCGGCGCAAGCGCTGCCACATCTTCGCACGCGACGTTAAAGCGGCCTTGACAGGCTGCGCGAGCCCGGCCAGCCAAAATTAAGTACTGGCTGGCGCGTGGGCTGGCCCCCCAGCGAATCCAACGCTTAATGTAATCGGGCGCTTCTCCATCGCTGGTCGGGCGAGTCGCCCGGATTAGACGGACGGCATAGTCAATCACGTTAGGCGCGGCAGGGATTTGAGCAATGGCATTGCGAAAGCGCAAAATTTCATCGCGCGTTACCACAGGTTGAAGCCGCTCCAGGGGCGAATACGAGTGTTGTTCGACCACCCTTTTTTCCTGTTCAAGCGAGGGATATTCGACCAGCAACTCGAACAGAAACCGATCCAACTGCGCCTCGGGCAGCGGATATGTCCCTTCCTGCTCAATCGGATTTTGTGTTGCAAGGACCATGAAAGGTTCCTCTAAACGATACATTTTGCCGGCGACGGACACCGTTTTCTCCTGCATCGCCTCGAGCAGTGCAGCCTGTGTTTTTGGCGGGGTGCGATTGATCTCATCGGCCAGCAGCATTTGGGTAAATACTGGGCCACGAGCAAACACGAACCGCCGGTGTCCGGTGGCCGCATCCTCTTCCAGGATCTCCGTGCCGGTGATGTCGGATGGCATAAGGTCGGGCGTGAACTGAATTCGTGAAAAGCTTAGTTCGAGTGATCGCGCCAATGCATGGACCAGCAGGGTCTTGGCGAGACCAGGGACTCCCACCAGCAAGCAATGACCTCGGGCAAGCAACGCATAAAGGCTGGCCGCTATAATCTCCTCCTGGCCAATAATAACCTTTCCAATTTCTGTCTGAAGCAAACGTATTTTGGGCGCGAGCTGGTCGAGGACCAAAGCGGGATCGGGCTCGATCACCGGTGGGGCTTCGACTGGAGCGACTGCAATTTCTTCGATCATTTGATGCTGATAGTTGTTAATTCAATTATGGGTTTTGGCGCCAGAGCTGGGAATTGTTTCGTCAAGGCGGGGTGGAAAACGCAATCGTAGCACCAAGTGCTGAAAAGAGCTGACGAAGCTGCTTCTGAAAATCGGCCGTCTCTGCGTTCGATAACTCACCCGATTGCAGTTGGACGTGGAATCGCGCGGCCAGCTTGTCATCACTGACTTTGCTCCATTCAACCCTCCACTGCAATGGCCCTGCTTTGTTCTCTACAAGCTGAGGCAACGGCTCCAGGCGGGCCTCATGCGGCAACACAAACGTAAATTCCTCCTCCAGTATCAGAGGATAACCTTCATGCAGAAAGAGAGCGCTTTTTCGATGCTGCAGAGCTGCGTTCCATTGATTGGGTATCCAAAAGGGCGCTCTCAAAAGGCACTGGCGCGGGTTGAGTGAAGTTCCACCAATCCAAGTCCCTTCTCCCGCGCAGGAAAAGTTTTCATCCAGAGCAGATATAGGAGTGGAACTCTGTCGTTCCAACGCAAACACGCCCGAGCACGGGTTCAATCTTGATGCCAGCAAAGGGAGAGAGGCGGCCCGCGCTTTATTTTCCTGCGCGCTCATTCGCAATTCGTAATCCGGGTACCCCTGGGCCACCGCCTGAAAGCTGAGCGGGAGCGGTTCTTTGGGATTTGTGCAATCGACACTCGCGCTCATTTTCAACGTATGGTCCCGGGCTAGGGGCTGGGGAAGCCGAACCAGCGCGCTGCTCTTCCCATCAATCACAAGCACTTTTCGACCGGGGTCCCCCGGCGGAAGCAAACCGAACCGGCAAACATCATCGGTCGTATCCACCCAGATGGGTTCACCCTCGAGCAACACTTGTGAAATGGCATGATTAAAAGCCAGGCCAGGAAGGTTGTCATAGGCCTGACTAAAGCGCGGCAACAGCACAAGATGCGCGTCGATCTTCAGCGCATGCAACAATGCGTTGAAAAGGTTGGCTTTATCTTTACAGTCACCAAACTGATTCTGCAAAACGCTTACCGCAGAGTGGGGGCGGAATGAATTCACGCCAAGAGGAACGGCAACATACCGTAAACCGGTGACATAATTGTAAACTGAGAGAACCTTTTCTCGGTCAGTTTTGCTTTGACTGCTTAGTTCGCCTGCTTTTGCGGTGATCTCTGGTGTTGTTTCATCCGTCAGCTTGCTGATCCTTCCATACCATCCTGCAAAGGCAGCCCAGTCCGGAAAAGTCGAAATTAAAACACGCGAATGCTCTCTTGGCGGTGCAAGCTGCTCATGGACGGGGGCTGGCAAATTCTCGAACTTCCAGAAATATGTCGTCCCATAGCTGGTTTGCTTGATGACCGGATCGACCGCAGCAATCTGCTCGAGGCCAAAGTGGAAGGATGCATCCTTGGGCACTGTGACCTCGATGGCCACCTCGAGTGCTGGCAATTCCCGGCCAATTGGAATTTCCATCGATGCGTACGGCAATGGAAATTTTTGCCATTCTGTCCGATGCCGCACGTGAAGAATCGCGCCAGCCACCACACCAGGCAATGAGAAGAATTTGCGGCGGCCTACCTGATAGTCGCCGACTGATTCCTGCTGTTCTTCTCGAATGGCGTCGGGATCCAGGCGCGCTACCGTTCCATCCGGGCGCAAGACTTCGCAATCCAGGAAATGGATATCTTCATACGGTGGCGCATAGGAAACATCAAAATCTCCAAACCGCTTCCCCTCCAGTGTTAGTATCTGAATGAATTCGTCCTGTTCGCTTGAAACAGCCGGACTGCTTGCCAAAGTGTAATGGATGCGTCTTCGCAGGATCACCGCGTCTGCACCCGGATATTTCGACGGCGGCTCCGGAGTGATGTCCTTCCAGACCGCTGGCAAATCTTCACGGTTTTTCCTGGGCTCCTCTGAAGTGGGATAGTTTTTGGGAGCCTCTGCTCGGTTCGAAGCCAAGGTGTTGGTTGTTGTTGCGGCAGCGAGCAAGCGAGGATTCTCATTGCCCAGCCAAAGCGTTGGCTCTTCAGCCGAAACAAGGTGACGTTCTGAGTACCAGGCTGCGCACGCCTGGCCAAGTTGCTCTGCCGTTTTTCCAAAAGAAAGTGAGGGATTGGTTTTAATCATCTTGATGAGCAGAGACATGCTTACAGGATCGCTGTTGAACATCGTCCCTGAATCCGAAGCTAAAATCTCACGATCCTGTCCAGCAATCTGTCCGGCGAAGGCTCCACTGCCGCGGAAGAAAAGAATCCATCGTGATTGTGGCGAGGTAACTTTCCCAGCCAAAGCCTGAAAATCTGACGCGGTTAGACGCGGTCCGCGAACGTGGAACACTGGGGTGCTGCCTTGCCGGCCTCCGTGGCCCCAAGCGATAACCATCACCGGGTTCGTCAGACCAGCCACCATGGCCCCCAAACCTTGAAAATTGGTCCGGTCCGCTTTGAGAAGACGGCAATCCAGGGCCGGCGGTGGTTTGAGCGATTCGGAAAAATCCGACAAGCTGATGATACTTTGCACTTTTCCAGCACTCGCTGCCTCTAACCATTGTTGCATTTCCTCCCGGTAAACGTTTTCACTTTCAACATCGCCCGGCAATCCAGCGATAAGCACAACCGTCGATCCTGGTGGAAGAAATGGTTGAGGCTTTATTTCCGCCGGGAGTGCCGAACCGATGAATAACCAGAGGCATGTGGTCGTCAGCCTTATAAAGAGATCTCCAAATCTCCAAACGGCTGCGCGTGTCTTACCCCCATCCATAATGTTTGCTAAGCATATAACCCATTCCGTCAGTGCCCGAAAATAGAAAGATTAGTGGTTATCCATTGCGTTTATCAACTCCAAGCCTCTCCCGAACCGTTCGAAAAGGCTTTAGAAAATGGAGTTTGAATTGCTTGCATCTGAGAGCGCAACAATTTAGCTCGCAGGTCAACTCCAGGATGATTAGAATATATGATCTTCAATAAAAAATGAAAAAATGGGTCGCCTTGATTGTAATACTCGGAGCGGGCTTCGGCGCATACTCCGTTTGGACTAATTGGCAGAAGGGAAAAACCTCCGCAGCCGCGCCGGATCGCTTGACAACGGCGATTGTTGAATTGCGTAACATCAATTTCTCGGTTAACGCCGCGGGAGAGATCGGGCCGGCAGAGCAGGTCTCCGTCCGGCCTGAAATCAATGGGAAAATTGAGGTGTTGACGGTGGACATTGGCGATTCAGTCAAAAAGGGCGAGTTGCTGTTTAAATTGGATGACAAAGAGTTGCAGCAACAACGTTCCTCCAACTTAACGGATATTGACAAATCGAAACTCGAGTTGGAAAAAGCTCAACGAGACTACAAACGAGCACAGCAGCTATTAGGTGATAAACTCATTTCCCAGGAAGTATTCGATGACAGCAAAACCACGTTCGAGCTGGCAAAAAATGCTCTAGAACGCTCCCAGAGGGATCTGGCTATCACCGAGGAACGCCTGACAAAGACGGAGGTAAGGGCACCCTTCAATTGCACGATACTTACCCGGCCCGTTTCGATCGGACAGGCTGTTTCCGGTTCCGGCGGCTTTAACAGCGGCACCGAAGTGCTCACGATCGCGGATCTCAATTCGATGATCATTAATGCCCAGGTCAACCAGGCGGATGTGCCGCGACTCAAAGTTAATGAAGCGGTGGAAGTTTCCATCGAGGCAGTCGCCGGTTTGAGAGTTACGGGAGTAGTTGAGCGCCTTTCACCTCAGGCAACGATCAAAAACAACATCAAAGGTTTTGCTGCGCGGATCGTGCTCAAGAATGTGGATCCCCGAGTGCGCCCCGGAATGACTGCCAATGTAAAAATTCCAGTCGCCTCGGCAGACAATGTTACCGCAGTACCCCTGGCGGCTGTTTTTACTGAAAAGAACCCGGATACCAGTGAAATGGAACGTTTCGTATATATTCAGCAAGGTGAATCTTTTGAAAAGCGCAATGTGAAGGTTGGAGTTTCGGACTTTTTCTATGCCGAGATTCAGGAAGGGCTGTCTGCTGGCGAAATAGTATCTCTTCAAATGCCGAAAGAAGATCTCGAAAAGAAGACGCATCAACTGGCCGGTCAGCGTCCGGGCGGTGGCAATGAAGGCGTCGCTCTCAAACCAACGGTTGCTCCCCGAAGCACTAATTCAGTTCCTGCCAGCACAGGCAATTCCTCCGAGCCTGGCAAAACCAAGCCCCGAGCGGATATTTCTCCTCGGCGTGAGACGGCTACCGCCCGTTAATTAATTTCATTTGCCAAAAGCTTTTTTATTCCATGCCGCTGGTTGAACTTCGTAATGTCAGCAAGATCTACCGCCTTGGAGACGAGGAAATCCGGGCATTGGACGATGTCACCCTGGACATTGATGCCGGAGAGTTTATCTCAATCATTGGTCCTTCAGGCAGCGGGAAATCCACCTTGATGCACATCCTGGGCTGCTTGGACAGTCCCTCTAAAGGGACAATACGGCTGGATGGCACGATGATTCAGGATGCTTCCTCACGGCAACTTGCGGCGATTAGCAACCGCAAAATAGGTTTCGTTTTCCAATTCTTTAACCTGCTGCCCAAGTTAAATGTGTTACAAAATGTCGAACTCCCGATGATCTACAGCGGGATCTCTTCCAGGGAACGAAAAGAGCGGGCCCGGGCCGCGCTCGAGGCTGTCGATTTGGCGAATCGGTCGAAGCACCGGCCCAGCCAGCTCTCAGGCGGGCAACAGCAACGTGTGGCGATTGCTCGTGCCCTGGTGAATGACCCTCGCATTGTTTTTGCGGATGAGCCAACGGGCAATTTGGATTCGTACACTGGTGAAGCCATTCTCGAGCTTTTTCGAAAGCTGAGCCAGCAAGGTCGTACCATCGTGCTAGTGACTCATGATCCTGAAATCTCGGCTGTGACGCCGCGCCGGATTGAGATTCGTGACGGCAAAATAGCCGAAAAATTGGATCCTACTCTGGCAGGCCTGAATCGACCGGCCCCAAAGCTAACCAGCGCGGTTGAGACAGGAAAAGCATAGAGCGTGAGTTTGTGAAACACGATGCTTTGAGTTTGCAATTAGACCCTGTGGGCTTAAGCCATTGGGCTCAGCTTGGGATTACTATTCAGACCGGTTTGCGTGAGATCTGGGCGCATAAATTCCGTTCGCTGCTGACGATGCTTGGCATTATTTTGGGCGTCTCCAGCCTGGTTGCCATGTCGGCCCTGGTAAAGGGGATGGAGCGCGGCGCAAAGGAAGCGCTCATCGCCATCGGTGGGTTGGAAAAAGTCCGCGTTGACCCGCAGGAATTGCCGATCGAGCAACGGCATCTCACTGAGCAAGCGGTTGGGATTACGATCAATGATGTATTTGCGCTTCAGGAGAGCGCCCCATTAGTCACGCGAATCTCGCCGCAAATGCGAATTGGCGGGGTCGTAACTGCCAACGGAAAAACCTTTCGTCCCTGGCTTTTGAGCGGCGCCTGGCCTGTCGCCCTTGAATTGAGCGAACACGTGATTGAGCACGGACGGATGTTCAATGAGGTGGATGATGAAATGGCGCGAAACGTTTGCGTCATCGGCACGGCCACTCGGGATGAACTGTGGGGTGATCCTGAAAAAACAGGACACGAAGTCATTCCGTTGGGCGAAACTATTTTTATCAACCATGTGCCGTTCATCGTCATCGGGATGTTTCAGCACTATGAAAGCGAGCAAGACCGCAAGGCGCGCGAGTTTGCAAAAGCTCAGGCGGCACAATCCCCAAAAGGCGGTGTCCGGCGCGATCGGGGTTGGGGTGGAGCGGGACGACGCCGCGGTAATTTCGTGTTCGAGCTGAAGAATTCCACTATTTTTATTCCGCTTAATACGATGTGGATGAAGTTTCGAGCCGGGGCCACGTACAACGGTATCGGCACCGGCTCGACAGGCGACCCTCGATTATCGACGCTCGAATTGAAAGTCGGAAGCGTGGATTTGCTTCCGGAATCGATCCAGCAAGCTCGGAATGTGCTGATGTGCACGCATAAGGGAATTGAAGATTTTACCTTCCGCACGCAAGAAGATTGGGCTGAACAAATCAACACTTTCATTCACAATGCCCGGCTGAGCGGAGGTTTGATCGCTGGAATCAGCCTGCTGGTAGGCGGCATCGGAATCATGAATATCATGTTGGCAAGTATCTCTGAGCGGGTTCGGGAAATTGGCATTCGCAAATCGGTTGGGGCTGCTACTGGCCATATCTTTGTGCAGATCCTCGTCGAAGCGGTAGTGATTGCAATTTTGGGCGGCCTGGCGGGATTGGTCGCTTCTTTTGCGCTGGTGCGAATGATTGGCAACTTCTCGCCAACGGATAATGCTCCCGTCATGACCGGCAGCGCCATGGCCGTCGCGTTTGGGTTTAGTGTCCTGGCAGGTATCCTGGCCGGAATTTTCCCAGCCATCAAAGCAGCGCGACTAAACCCGATACAGGCGCTCAGGTATGAATGAAAAGATACCGGTTGCCGGATACTGGATGCTGGAAAAAGAAATGCTGGAATATTGAGCAACATGAGACGTGCATTAACAGTTTTATGAGCCACCGAAATTTGGAGTAACCAACATCCGGCAAGCATGAACACAATCCTCGTTGGACTTAAAGAAGTCTGGGCGCACAAGTTTCGCTCCCTGCTAACCATGCTGGGGATCATCCTTGGGGTTGCCAGTCTGGTCGGAATGGCTGCCATCATCAAAGGAATGGAGAATGGCATGAGGGAGACCATGGTGGCCATGGGCGGAGCGGACAAAGTTTTGTTGGAGCAGCAAGAAGTTCCCGCAGCCCAGGAGCATCTGGCCGATCAGGCGCCAGGTCGGACAATGCATGATGTGGAAGCCTTGCGGCAAAGCGCTCCGTTACTCGGGGTTATTTCTCCCGAAATGGCGATCCTCAACGTCATTCTGACAAAAAACCAAAACACAAGCGTCCCTTCCGAATGCGTTGGGGTGTGGCCAGCCGTGATCCAGATGAATCTCCACACATTGCAGTATGGCAGGTTCTTCACTGCTCTGGACGAGGAAAATGCCAATCCCGTCTGCGTTATTGGAACGGGGATTCGAGATGATCTGTTCGGTACCCCGGAAAAGGTGGGACACGAAATCGTGCCGCTTGGTGAGACTATTAATATCAATGGGCAGCCCTTTACGGTGGTAGGGATGTTCGAACGTTACGAAGGCGAGGAGGATAAAAAGGCAAGGGAACTGGCTAAAACAAAACCGGAGGCCAAGCCAACCGGTCCCGTTCGAAGCCGTGGTTGGGGCAAACGTGGAAATTGGGCCTTTTGGCGCAAGAACCAAACCATTTATATGCCGCTCAATACAGCCTGGCTGCGCTTTCGCGCAGCGGGCGACGCGACGGGAGTTCCGGACAATCGATTGACCGATATCGATTTAAAAGTTAAAGACCTCGAACAGCTCGAGCCGACTTTGCAACAGGCTCGAAACGTCCTGATGCTGACGCACCGTGGAATTGAGGATTTTAACTTTCGCACTCAGGAAAACCAACTGGAGAGCATCGATCAACAAATCCGCAACGCCCGCATGAGCGGGGGAGTCATTGCCGCCATCAGTTTATTGGTCGGCGGGATCGGCATCATGAATATCATGCTGGCCAGCATCAATGAACGGATCAGGGAGATTGGCATCTGCAAGGCAGTTGGTGCGACTGGTTTTGCAGTATTCACACAGGTGCTCATCGAGAGCCTGGTGATCGCCTTGCTTGGTGCAGTCTTCGGCATTTTGGCCTCCTTCGGTTTTGTTCGCGTCCTTGCGAATATTAGTCCAACTGCGAATATTCCAGTAATCACACCATTGGCAATGATCGCGGCGGTTGCGTTCAGCGCCGCCGTGGGAATTATTGCAGGGCTTTTCCCTGCGTTCAAAGCAGCCAGACTCGATCCCATTCAGGCACTCCGATATGAATGAGGCACTTGCAAAGGTCGTCCTCTCGATAAGATCGAATTTATTGCAGATTTGGCTCACGTCCTCGTTCCTTAAAAAATTGTTACATTTTAAGTCCAAGCGAGACTCTGTGGCGCTTTCCTGTCTCTTTTTTCTGTTCTGTCTCTGCGGCCAGATAAAAGCCGACGAGCTCGGATTTCAGGATTTCTTGCTGGCGCCGGTGCGGGTGCATTTATTATCGGCAAAGAGCTCGCCCAGAATTCAAACCACGCTCACGGAGAACGACATCACTCGCATTCTGGGAAAGGTCAACACTGTATGGTCGAAAGCGGGTTTGCACTTTTACCTTGAAACACTTGTTGCCGAGGAAGCCAATCAGCCGGACATCAATGAAAACTCAGCCATGGAGGGAAGCCCTTCCGGCTTGCTGGGGCTGCGGCCAAATATGTCTCTCGCCACAAACCTTTTTCACATTTACTACATTAAGGAGATGAGGATGAATGGCATTTATTTTCCCGAAGGCATTTTTGTCAAAGATACTGCCTCGTTGAAGAAGGTTGCCGGTGGACTCGACGAACCACTTCCGCGCGTAACGTCGCACGAGTTGGGACATGCTTTCAGTCTTAATCATCGTCAGGATACCACTAACTTGATGGCTTCCGGGACAACCGGCACCTCGCTCAATTCGGAAGAAATTCAATTAGCACGCGCAACAGCCCTGAAAATTGATTGGCTGGTCCGCGCACCTGCTCTTCTAGAAAGTGCCAACAAACTTTTTAGTGCAGATCCCATGAAAGCTTTGCCGCTTTACTCGATCCTGGCGAGGATTCCCATTGGTGATCAACAGGTGGAGTTAGCAAAACGTCGCATCACGGAGGCCCAGCTTGGGCAACCGAGGCAACCAGCAAATGGTGAATAATCCTAAAGCATATGCATAACGACTCGATTCAAAATTCGAGTTTTTTATTTTCGATCAGCCATTGCACCGATTCATAAACGGCTTCCAGCGAGGTATAGCATGGTTCATAGCGAAGCAATCGACGCGCCTTTTCGATACTACAGTTCGGGCTATGGGCAATGTGATCCCAGGTTGCGTCGGCTTCCTCTTTGGTTACCGCTGTCCGCCAGGTTTCCCACGGCAGGAACCGCAGCCGCGCGTCATGGCCAAACCACTTCGATACTGCTTCAGCGTACCCACGCAAAGTGAGCGCGCCTGGCGACGCGCAGTGAAAACTCTCTCCTACGGCTGCGTTGCGATGTGTGATAGCCTTGACAAAGCACTGAGCTACATCGTCGGCATGAACGTGATGCACCGTTTCCAGTCCGAGGTTTGGCAAAACCAGTTCTGCTCCAAGAGCCAGTGTCGCAAAGACCTGTGGATTGAAATTTCCAGCGGGATTTAATGGGATCCATCCTGGCCCCACGATGTGTCCCGGGTGGAGAACGGTTGCCGGAAAGCCATGCCGCTGGCTTTGGTCCAGCAGATATTTTTCGATGGCTGCTTTCTGAACCCCATAATCGCCGAAGGGATTGCGCGGCTGGGTCTCGACCGTCGGCACTTCGACGCTGTGCCCGTGAACCCAAATGGTGCCGCAACTGAGAAAGTGCTGAATCCTTCCACTAAGTGCTTCGACGATATGACGGGCGCTCTCGAGCGTGAAGCAAATCATGTCGATGACCACGTCGGCATCCAAGTCGCGAATACGAGGCCCAAAAATGTTAGCGGCTTCGTCCGTCACTCGGTCCAGGCACAAACGTCTGACCTTGCTCCAGGCTGAGTGGGGCCGATATGGTTCGCGCTTCGCGCGGCTTACAAGAATGACTTCGTGTCCACCTTCTACCAATCGAGGCACCAGGTAAGTGCCGACATGCCCTGTTCCTCCTAAAACGGCTACGCGCATATTCGATTTCAGGAAACCCTCGAAAAAGCCACGGCGGCACGGTAGCTCACCTGTTTTTTTCGTCAATTTATATGCGTAAGCTTATCGCAATTGAAAATTGACATATAATTTTACCCGGGTAATATTGATGCCATGAAAGATGGAACACCTTCGGGCAAACATCCCTCGACTTGCACCGCATTTGGAGGCCACCGTTGCCTTGCATCCGGTTCGCTAACGCAAGTGGCGCGAAAGGTGAAAGCAGCCTCAGATCAGAATGAAGAACAACCAATCCTGGTCTTCGACGATCGAACTGGAGAATCAATCGAACTTGATCTTCGTGGGACGCTTAAAGAGGTTGTGGAACGTATTGGGCGATTAGAAAAGAGCGGAGCCACAATTGCGCAGGAAAAGCCACAAAATCGGGCTCCAGGACGTCCGAAGCTTGGAGTCATTTCCCGAGAAGTCACGCTGCTTCCCGGCCAGTGGGACTGGCTGGACGAACAGCCCGGCGGTGCATCAGCCGCGTTGCGCCGCCTGATTTACGATGCCAAACTTTCTAGTCAGGAAAAGGACCACGCACGACTGGCTCAAGAGGCCGTGTATCGTTTTATGACCACCATGGCGGGGAACTTTCCGGGTTTTGAGGAAGCGCTGCGGGCGTTCTACCGTCGCGACCATGATCGCTTTGGAGTGCTGGTGAAAGAGTGGCCAAAGGACGTTTGTCGTTACTTGAAGAAGCTGACGGCATTAGCGAATTGAGTGCCGGGAGGTTTTGATTGATGAACACGAACTCAGCTAAAGATAAAGTCATCCTCGTTACTGGCGGCAACCGCGGCATCGGTTTTGAGATTTGCCGCCAACTTGCGAACCGCGGTGCCACTGTCATCTTAACCGCGCGCGACTCCGAAGCTGGAAAAGAGGCACTGACAAGGCTTGGCGCTAAAACCTTAAATGTTAAATTCCACCAGCTCGACGTAACCGAACCTGCCAGCTTTACGGCGGTGCGCAAATTCTTAGAGGACACCTACCAACGGCTAGACGTGTTGATCAATAACGCCGGCATGATTAGGGACGATGACGGGTCGGCTCTCGAAGTAAAGCTCGACACGGTCCGCCAGACACTTGAAACCAATAGCCTCGCTCCGCTTCATCTGTCCCAGTCACTCATTCATTTGCTAAAGCGCAGTAGCAACGGACGGATCGTGAATATGTCCAGCGGCATGGGCCAGTTGTCAGGCATCGAAGCAGGTTACGCTGCTTACCGGATATCGAAGACGGCTTTGAATGCCGTCACTGGAATTCTCGCAGCGGAATTGCGCGGCAGAGTTGCTGTTAACTCCATGTGCCCCGGCTGGGTCCGAACCGATATGGGTGGCGCGAACGCGGAGCGCGACGTCTCGCCAGGCGCCGACACCGCCGTATGGCTAGCCCTTGACGCCCCGCAAGATCTCACCGGAGAATTCCTGCGGGATCACAAACCCATTCCGTGGTGATTGCCGCAATTCTATCTAATAGCTCGTTTTAAGGATTTAATGTAATGCCGCCGCAGCCTTGGAAGCAGACCGGGTCAGGCTGGTGACGCCGGCTCGAATCAGGCTATTGGTAACGCACTGAGCTAATGCATAACCTGACGGAGCAGGATTGCCGTTTACCAGGGGAGTTGTTGGAGCGAGTAAGGGTGTTGAGCCAGCGCTAACGATCAAATTGCGCGCGTCAAAAATTGAATAGGCAAGAGTGATCGGCTGCGCATTGAGGTCGAAGGGCAAGCGTTCTACAAAGATATCAACGAAGCCGTAAGGATTTGACTGGGCGTCAGTATAAACGCCAGCCCTTGCTTTGGTTACGGAGGGTGGAAATGAACCATCTTTCACACTACGGATTACGTCGATAGCGGCCGCATCGCTGCCGCCGGTCGTCAGCACATCCACGCTGAATTCAGAGGAGTCATAAGAACTCGTCACTTCCAGTTTCCCGCCGATTCTCCATTGACCATGTATAGAAAAACCCTCCATGACGCGGTACCAGCCGGTTTGAGGTGGGGTAAAGGAATAGATGGCCTTGTCTCCGACGACCAGGCGAGAACGTGCGTAGTTGCCGCTCGAAAGAGCCTCATACGAGGTGGGAACTCTGCAGCAACCCTGGCTCAAACCTGTGGCCGATGCGTCGTGAGGACGCACATTTCGGCCGGTCAGTTCGTCGCGAATCAAGTACCCGCCGTACAGATTGATGTTTTGCATGGTCACCGAAGCGGTTCGTTCACCACCTTTAAGCACGAGGAGATCTGAACCGGACAGATAACCGTTGAAAGAGGAGCCTGAGCCTAAGTTGGCAGTGCAATTGAGAATGGTGAGAAGGCCCATCGGCGCGCCGGCGCTCCATCCGGAGGATAGCTCGGGAAATTTGTGTTGGATCACGCCGCCTCCGTAAGCTGCTTCGGCATTCAAATCCTGGATCAACGCCAGCCCGACAAAGTTTACCAGCCTGACGAGGCAGGCGTTCGAGCGGGAGTCGTCAAAGCGCTGGTCGCCCGTTATGCCAGTAATCGAGACGTGCCCGCTTGTATAAAAGGCCCCGGGAACAGGCTCGATGCTAAGACCTGCTATCGCGGCATCGCTGCAAACGACATCGCGGAAAGCCGCGGGCGCTCCGGCTCCGCCCCCAAAACAACGAATCCCGTACCCGCCGCCAGATGTCATCACATTCCGAATGGTAGTTCCTTCCAAAGGATTGCAGATGACCAAACCCGAATTCTCCGTGTTGTGCGGTGACTGACTTGAATAACCGCCGTTATCCGTGGCAAAACTAAAGGTGATGTCTTCGATTCGGAGGTTTTCGTCGTATCCCGCGCTGCCATCCGCGGCAGTAATTGCACGGTCGGCAACCGTGGTTCGAAAAATGTCTTTTTGGATCCCGAGCGGCATCACCAGGTATGTCATGCGAGCGCTCTCGCCGCGTATTTTAAAGAGATTTGCCCGAGCCACCAGCGTGCTCGTCACTTTGTAAAAGCCGGCAGGAAATAGCAGTTCTGCGGTCCAAAAACCTCCGCTTGTCCCATACGCCGGGAACGCGTTCAATGCATTTTGAATCGCCAAGGTATCATCGTTTGCCACCGCAACATTGGATGGAGTAGTGAACCCGCCAGCAATATTCCCCTTTGCTCCCCACATTTTGACGTTGGCTGGTTCGCCATTGAGCATTCGCTCCCAGCGACCGGCGGGTGAAAGCGGATTGGATGAGAGCAGATATCGGCCACCATCGGGGGGTGCTCCCGAATTGGGCTGCCACTGAAAAAGGCCGCCCCCCCGATCGCCTGGAGTGTGGTAACCAAGAACCATAACAGAGCTGTTCGCGCCCAGGGTCCCCGCATTAATAGTTTGAAGTGCGGCAATATTCCTGACGCTGAGCATGCTGTCCTGGCCCACCGCGTAATATGCTGTGAGCAAACATGCGAGGAAAACGCAACCGCTGCGGCTTTGCTCACGGATTTTAAGGCCATTCATTGTCATACTTTTGCTTCAACAATTACGGCAGCAGCAAAGCGCGGTAAAAGCCGTTACCTACGACGGGGTTTTGATCAAACCAAAGGTAGGGACTCGAAGATAAAAGAACGTTGGTGCGCGCGGTCCAGTTGATTGAATTCGATGATGACTGGATCTGATATGTGCGACCAACAATGCCGCTAATCGTGAGGCCGGGATACGTGCCCAGTGTAAGATATGGTCCGCTCACCACCTGCGTTGAAGGGTTGAACGCAATCGTGCGAATGCGTTGGTTTCCCGGATCGGCCACGAACAACATGCCCTGAGAGAAACAAACTCCATGCGCTCCGCTAAAACGGGCAGCGCTGCCAGAACCATTAGCGTATCCCGCCTGTGAAAAACTTCCCGCGACAGTAAAAAGATTTGAAGCAATGGACATTTTTCTTATCGACGCGGCCGCGGCAAGGTAGACATTCCCGAGATTATCTGTGCACATGCCGTTTACCGAATTGAATGTCGCCCCGGTGCCGACACCGTCCGCGTCAGAGTAAACAAAAGGCTGGCCCGCAATTGTCGTCACGTCACGGTTCTGAGTGATTTTACGAATCGTTTGCCCGTCGAAGACATAAATATTATCGGCCTGGTCCACCGTTAATGCAGTTGGATATGCAAAGGAGGTAAAGATTCCTTTGCCATCTACAAAGCCGTTATTACCCGATCCAACAAACGATTCAAAAGTGCCGTTCGTTTGGTAGCGGAAGATTTTGCGGGCGCCGTAATCGGAAATATACAGGTTATTTGCCGAATCAACGGCGAGCCCGCCAGGCAGACTTAAACCCGGATTAAAGCTGGAAACATAACCATCGCTGCCGATGCGCAGGAGGTATGCGCTTCCGTTGACCGCATTCATCCAGAGCGTATTGGCTCGGTCAATGGCCAGCGTCGAGTAGCCGCCAAAAACATATGACGAGAGCGAAACGTTGGTTCCATAGCCTGGGAGCCCTCCTCCGCCGCCACCCGCAAAAGTAGAAACATTTCCGTTCGGAGTCACTTTCCGGATTCGGGCATTTCCGTTATCAAGAACGAATAGGTTGCTGGAAGAATCAGCCACGACCGAGGAAGGATTGTTGAACATGGTTTGTGTTCCCTGTCCGTCGAGATAGCCGTAGAAACCGGAACCGACGAACGTTTGAACAACCGGGTTGTTCGTGTCGTAGTTCTGGGCAACTGAGTGTGATAAATTCGCAACAAACGCGAGAGACGTGAGCAGGAAAAGGCGTGACTTCATTGCTTAAAGGCAGTTTTAGACTTATAACAGGTTAGAGTTTTCAAAATTTTTATCAAGTCATTCCCGTAAGTTAAAAATTGAAGGTCGCGTAAGAATTGGTGTGTAAAAAGAAAAGAGTGGGTGTATCTGGGTTTTAACAATGAAAAACAAAACCTTGAACCTTAAGAAAGGCGATACACCCGTGAGAGCAAGCGAAGCCCTCGT